>QWCB01000007.1_pt1 | contig 202726 bp, 165 predicted proteins | sample 1972511 | NCBI WGS metagenome assembly QWCB01 (sample SAMN09866719, study PRJNA288562) | Human gut metagenome isolate term5_stool, whole genome shotgun sequencing... | isolation source: gut | host: Homo sapiens | place: USA: California | reverse complement strand
CCTGGCACGCCAGCAGTGCCTCCTGGCTAAAGCGGCTTAAGAAAAACAGGAAGTGATAAAGACTCAACTACAAATTTACACACTATTGTGGACTTGACTTCCACTACTTGCTAAGTTGCAGGAAAATCAGAAAAACCAAAGCAAAACCATCCATTAGTTGAAACGTTGCACGATAAAGGGTGGTCACACGGCACGAAGAAGGTGGGCATCCATTAGTTGCTACGTTGCACGAAAAAAGGGTGGTCACCCGACACGAAAAAGGTGGCCCCACCCATGTGGTGAAGCCTGGCACGAAAATCCGAGATTCCAAAGACAGACCACCCATGTGTTGAAACGTTGGCTGAACCGCTGGCCTATTTGCCTCTGCTACTAAATTGCCGTTGCTTATTGAACGAATCATTATATTTAATAAAAAGAAGCGCGAGGATACTGATCAACAAAAAAGGCAGAAATTTCAAACTGTGCCGGAGGGGATCATCCTGAGGATGGACATACCATGACGGAAACCCGTTGACTGAAGTCTGAACAACAAAGCAGAGTAGGAAAGCATACAGATAAACGGGCATCGCCGCAAAGAGCAAGTGTAAAATGAGAAAGCAGCTGCAATGCATGAAAACCACAGCAATTAAACAGGGCAAGAAGAAACGAACGGCTCCGTTTATAAAAATATGTCCAAAGCCATAAACTAATGTGCATAAAACAATATACAAAATTAAAAAAATTCTTCGTTCTAAATTCCGCTTCCCATGACCAGCTGCAGCCAAAACTTCTGCTTCATCACCCTGAAAGCGCGATTTTTGTCCTGAAACAAGCCACAAGGCGTAGAAAAAAGGCAGGGCAATTTGTGTGAAATTCAGAAAATATTCTTCCCACCACATTCGCCGCTGTAGATCTGATTCGGATTGCAGAGCCAGAAGGATGAGCGGACAAACAACGAGTAAACAAAGGAGAGGCATCCAAAAAGAAAGTCCCATCGATTTCCGATAAATACGGCATTTTCCGACTAATGAGCCTTTTCTGATCAATGAGCTTCGTCCTCCATTTGTTTCAATAAATAAAAGTATCCATCCTCTATTCCAGCCCCAATTTTCTCTGCTCGCTGATTATTTTGAGAAAGGACTCGCAGAGCAACCCTCCCCTTATGCAGGAATTTTTTTACAACCCAAAAGGGCGGAACAAGTAACGATTCTTCTTCAGAATCAATCTGATAGACCTTTCCCTCCGCTTTGCTGCGCAGTTCTTCCTGGGAGAAATCGCCAAGTAGCCGACCCTTGTGCAAGACCAGGATGCGGTCACAAACGGCTTCAACATCTTCAACAATATGGGTGGAAAGAAGAATTGTCTTTCCTCCTTTGATGTCCGAAATGAGATTTTTAAAGCGCAGGCGCTCTTCTGGATCGAGTCCTGTCGTGGGTTCGTCAAACATGAGAAGTGAAGGCTCTCCCAAAAGTGCCTGTGCAATCCCTGCTCTTCTGAGCATTCCTCCTGACAACGCCGATATTCTTGTTTGCAGTTTATCTGTCAGATTCACTAATCTTGCAGCCTCAAGAATCGAAGCCTCCCTCTTGTCAGCAGCTAAGCCCTTCGCAAAATAAACTGTGCTTAATGCATCAAATAAGCTTAAAGATTTATACAAGCCAAAGTGCTGCGGCAAGTAGCCGACATTTTTCAAATAATCTTTTTCGCGCGTTTCTGTCAGAGGAGCCTGATCCCACAGGACAGATTCCGCATCCGTCATGTAAATACGAGCCAGGCAGCGCATAAAGGTGGTCTTGCCGGAACCATTCTCACCAAGAAGCCCATACACTTTCGCATCGAAATCAATCGATATCTTCTGTAGCGCTTTGTTCTTCCCAAAGGATTTACTTAGTCCGCATATTTGTAAATTCAATTAAGGTTCCTCCGGATTTAGCTTTCTTATGAAATCAACGGGTTTTTGTCCATTTTGCAGTTCTGGATGATAAAAATAATATCGAAGAGCGGGAATGATTTTATCTTCTCCATAGACAGAAAGTTTCTCCAGAAGAATGCTTAAGAATTCGTGCAAATCTTCATCCTTACCATTGGCCGTCTCATCTCTCACGGCTTTCGCGGTACGGTAGGGATCCATGGATACGGGCGGAACGAAGGCAAAAACATACATGTGCTCTCTGCGCTGCTCTTTGGGTACCAGAGAATGCATGACATTTTTAGCCAGCGACTTAATGTTATTGACAAGAGTATGATCCTGCATTTTAACCACTTGCTCATCCACGTCCCGAACGATATTGCCTGTCGTGAAAATCGTTCTGGACATATCAGGCAATTCCAGTTGAAACTCTTTTAATTCTTTCTCCTGCTCCTGTAAAATAACAGAATACTCCGCCAGATCTTCAAATTGCGAAGCCACCCAAACGTTGCCGTTCACAGTCTTTTGTTGAATAAATCCTCCGTATAAACTTACACCGTCGCTCTTCCCCTCCCATGTGCCATCACTAAGTTGATTCAAACTACAGGCCAGAGACGAACAGCCGCTAAGTTCGAGGTGAAAAAGGACTTCTTCCGGATAACGATTAATCTGAAAATGTTTATATTCCACATCATAGACAGAGATTGCACCCGGCATGGGAAGCCACGGAATATAGGCAGGAAGAAAAACGCTTTGTGCGTTGGCGTAATAGAGAGGATGCATTCCCGAATACGTAAGTTCAACGACCGCTTGTTTTCGTGAGGTTTTTGAAGAAAAAAAGACGTAATCCTGCTCCTGGGAAAACTCGATTTCCTGTCCGTCCAATTTCACTTTATGGACCTGATAACCATGATACAGGGTCATCGTCTGAAGTCCGGCCTGTATGTCTTCAAGCGTACATTGTGTCGTCGCTTCCAACTGATTGCCGAAGTGAATCCGGGCAACGATTTCGCGGAGATGATAGTTTGACTGCTGCTCTATCTGACGATGAGTGGAATAGTATTCTTCATCGGAAAAACGATCCTGACGATCAAACGGGGGCGTACTGATCGTCTGTTGACCTTGAAATAATAAAAACAGCAACAGAGTTCCAAGGCTTCCGACCAGGACGATTCTTTTTATTCGTCCACGGAAAATGTAAAAAAGAACGGCGCCTCCCGCTATGACCATAAGTGACCCTAACTTAGCCATCTGGCCTGGCAACAGGGGATATAAAGCATTACCTACCGGTGCGCTTTCAACCCCGAAAGGGCTCAGGCGAAAAAACGACGAGATTCCGGTTTTTCCAAACAAGAACGAAGAAGGAAGCATGTAAGCCAACATACGATTTCCCAGACCGCTTACACTCATGGCCATCATCATTTCTATCGGATAGGCGATGTCTTCGGCAAGAGTGAGAGCGAAAGCCGTTCCTATCAGGATCGCCACAGAAGGACATATCCCAACATACCAGATTAAAAATGCGAATAAATAAAGAGTAAATCTGCCGCCAAGGTCATTCAGACGATACGCCCAAAAAAGACTGAACGAAAGTGTCACGACGACGAGTAGTAAAAGAATCAAAAACGGTAATCGGGTAATCTGTGCGACTTGTTTTCTTCTACCGTTGGAAACACTTTGAAAGATTTCAGCAAAATGGACTTGCTCCGCTTCACGTCCCCAGAAATAAGTAAAAAAGAGGAAAAAACAAAACAGCAAAACGCTTTGTTCTGCAGGGACATGCAAAAAAGTCATGTTAATGGGGCCAGAATGTTCGAGGCTCTCCGTCAGCCAGGGCCAAAAACGAAAAATACGAAAAAGGTAAACAGAAAACAAAACCAACACCGGCAAGTAAAACCTGGGAGAGGCGAAGAAACGTTTTGACTCGAAATAAATCAGCATCCAGTTTTCATCAAGTTTACGGCTTAACGGTAAGCGTTAAAAGATAGTTTACCCCTGTCTTTAAGTCATGCCCCGCTTTCACCGTGCAGCATCGACTAACCATGGCCTCTTTAAAAAACTCAAAGACATCAAAGTAATCCGACGGAACAATCAGGCTGGGCGTACCCATATCAAAGCCAATAAAGTCCATAGAAGCGTCCGGTTCCATGTAATAATTAGAGATTCCCATCACATAGGTGGGTTTCCAGGGAGCCTTTATTTCTGCAGCCAGGTCTTCGATATTGATTGAGTTTTCGTCCTCCAGCGACTGTAACGAAATAAGAATTTCTGAACCTTTATCATATTGATTGCCTGAGTCTGTTTTTTTGATGCCGCTTGTTCTTCCCTCCACAGCAAGTAAAGCCAGGGCAAGATCTTTCACCTTAACCTCAGTCATCAAAAGCGATATCAGGCCATTCGAATTTCCATCTTTTTTGTTATACAGTATACCGTTGAAGCCATTTTGAAGCGCATCTCCATCAACCTTCACCCAAAATGAAACCTGATGGGCTTCTGGATTAATTTTAATGTCCTCACCATTCTGAATCTCCCTATAAGCTTCTAAATCAAGTTGTGGGGAGGATTGCAGCGGAGGCGCCATGGAGAATACCGTTTCCGCCTCTTCAGGTCGAGAAGCGGATACAGCTATCTGTGGATGTTCGCGCACGATACTTTCTAAAACTTTTCTATTATGGGGGGCCTCCTCACACCCCACCAGGCAGACAATGAAAGAAAATAAAATAAAAAAATAGCACTTTCTGAGCATAAGGAGACCCTCTTTATATTTCATCATTTAAGTCGTATTGTTCCGTATGCATTACAACCATAATTCAGGTTCCATGGCGTTAACCAGAGATACCAGTATGTTTCTGCAGGCGTACTAACAGTCGTCGTATCATTAACAACCTGTCCAGGTCCAACTCTTTTGTCAGTTGCTAAATCGTCATAGTACGTTCCATTTTGGTAATAACGTGCTACAAACCAAACATCATCTCTACTTGAGCTACTGTTATGGCCGTTAAAAATCTTATAAAATCCGTAAACCGTATTGCTTCTATCACCTGCTTCAGTAGCGTCCAGAGTTACCTCTTCATAATCAACTACTCTTGCAAGGGCAATCGTTGGTATAAGTAACGCAAGCAAAAGTATGTTAATGATAATGAGTTTCTTCATACGAAAATCCCTTCTTTCAATAATCAGTATTCAAAAAAATTCAAAGATCTCCTAACATAAACTGATTACTTCTTGCGTTGCCACAATTTGTTTTTTGAGCAAGGCAACCTTTAAACACATAACTACAGGTAAAGAGTCGCGATCTCTTATACCTGTGATAAAAAAATCTATGTTTAAACCCGACTGGCCAGTCCGGGAAAAAACCTCTAAAAAATAAATTAAGATGTTGTTTCTCTTAGTTCCACGAAGCGTTACTTATGCCGTTGGCATCACAGGTAATAGTACAAGTTCTGGCAAAATCAGCCAGATAATCCTGCGGCACACAGACTAATGTTGAACTTACCCAGGAACTGCTTCCCGGATTACCCATGCTGTTTTCAGTATTTTGCACATCGTACCCCACAACACTACCATAGCCATAGACGTCATAAGGCGCGGATGTGCTCCCGTTAGTATCAAATGTTCCTTTAACGGTTAAGGTTCCAATAACACGCCCGGTTACATTTTTTACGACATACTCCGAAGTTAGTTTTCTGCGTATAGTTGAACGCATCACTTCGTCAGTTCGTTCTTCTTTTAGTGTTACTATAAGATAGTGTTCAGAGTCTATCTGTATTGTTTTTTCTACAAACTGCTGCTCAGGACTGAGCCTGAGACAAGCGTCTGTATTCAAGACGAGAGTTTCCGCATTCTGTTCGATGGCCTGAGCCGGTAATGCAAATGTGAATAGAATCATACTAACAAGGAAAATCATACCAATTCTTTTTTTTCATTCTGAGTTCCTCCTAGGGTGTCTCTACGTTCACCGTTTCTTCTTGCAAGGGCCTCATTTCCCCTTTTTTTGCGCTCATATACCAGAAACGGACAAAGGGCATTAGCAAAAAGAGGAGGGCCAGAATGATGATCAGCAGAACAGCGTAGTGCAGATATCTCTTTAGCGTCTCTTTTTGTTCTTGTTCACGTACAAGCCTTTCCGCATAAAGTTCATTTAATCGGGATAGCTGCTGAGCTATTATTTCCTGACTCAACATGGGTTCAGAATCCACTTCTGACTTGATGACTGCTTTGCTTTCTTCTTCACCTTCACCAGGAATATTGCCTAATAAAGAGGAAATCGAAACATGCAGAAGGTCAGCTATCCTTTCGAGGGTAGTTGCATCAGGTACAGTAACCCCGTTTTCCCAGTTGGAAACAGTCTGTCGGCTCACTTTAAGCAAAGCAGCAAGTTCCGTCTGGGAAATACCAATATTTTTGCGCGCATCTCGAATCTTCTGGTACAAGCTCGTGTCATTCATGTCGTTTTAACCCCGGGGAATATCTTCATTCGAATGATTAATTTAAAGGTAATTCGACTAAAAATAGATGTCAAGAAAAGAAATATTTTTTGTTGTCAAAAATTATTAACATTAGGGACAAACTGTAAAATATAGTGTAAAAATTTTTTGACAATACGATCTAAAATATTAAATTTGTGCAATTGCACAAACATATAATCATTTCTTAAGTGTATTCCTTTGGTATTTGTTATGACGCCACGTTCGCTAATATTGAGTTGATCTACCGGAATCTTAATCTGAGCAAACGGCAATATGACGAGCTTATGCGACATTATCTATTGCTGGATCTTATGATTGTACTCGAGGGTCAGATCTGGGAGATTGCTAATTACTACCTGTCGATAAAAGTGATGTTTATGCACATGTTCAGCATCACTAAAGGACAGCAGGAACATCAGTTTAGCTCGGTGCAACGAAGAACAAGCAAATGTATGCACAGGCACTGATTTCAGAATTTCAGCGTTCCAAGCACAGATGCCGGCGAGGGCATATTAGTTTTCCAGACTTGGGTTGCGTGAGAGGGGCTGCTGCAGCGATGGCGCGGTCCGGAAAGCAGGCGCTGATCTCGGATGTTCAGTCTTCCAGGCTCAGGCTGGCGGAGAGGAGCTGCTGCGTATAGGGGTGGCGGGGGCCGGCAAAAAGGCGCTGAGCTTTGTCTTCTTCGACGATGACGCCGTCGTGCAAAACGGCGACGCGGTCACAGAGGTAGCGCACGACATCCAGATCATGAGAAATAAAGAGGCAGGCGAAGTCGAAATCGCGGCGCAGGCGTTGAAAAAGGTTCAGGATCTGCGCCTGGACGCTCAGGTCCAGAGCCGAAACCGGCTCGTCCGCGATTAGGAGCTGAGGCCGCGTGATCAGGGCGCAGCCGATGGCCGCACGTTGGCGCTGACCGCCGGAAAGATTTTGCGGAAAGCGTTCGGCGACCTCCGGATCGAGACCCACGGCGGCGAGCATTTCCTCCACTTTCCGGCGTCGCTCCTCCCTTGAAAAATGGCCCTGAACGAGCAGGGGTTCTTCCATTTGCCGGCCGATTTTCTGCAGGGGATGCAGTGAAGAATAGGGATCCTGAAAGACCATCTGCATGCCCAGTCTGGCCTTGCGGCGCTGGTGAGCCGTGAGCTGCGAAATTTCCCGGCCGTTCAGGTAAATATGGCCGGAAAGCGGTCGGAGCTGACCGCTGATGATGCGGGCAAGGGTGGTTTTGCCGCTGCCGGACTCGCCGACGAGCGCGGTAAACTGCTTCGGGTAAATGCGAAAGTCAATGTCTCTCAAAACCATCTGGCGTTCTTCGGGCGCTTTAAAGCGATTGAAGCTGTGCGAGACATCTTCGACCAGGAGGTAGGGAACAGGAAAGGATCTTTGCTCCTCCCGGCTCGTCTTTTCCATCGCAGAAGCCGTTGCTGCCTTAGTGCCTGTTGCCGGCTCAGTGCTCGTTGCCGACTCAGTGCTTTTTTCCAGCTCAGAGCCATTTCTCAGTTCAGCGCCTTTTGCAGCTTGTCCTAAATCAAAGCTCCGTTCTTCACTCATGGGCTTCACCTGTTTCATGCGTATTCCCGCAATCACTTTCCGCCGCGCTTTCACTCAGCTCCCTGGCCCGGAAACAGCGGGCAAAATGGCGCTCGCCGAGCTGTTCCCGCGGCGGCTCCCCGCGTTGACAGATCTCGGTCGCGAGAGGGCAGCGTGCGGCAAAAATGCAGGGGGCATTGGGCCTGGCATGGTGGGCAGCGATGACGGCAGAAGAGGGCACGCGGCCCTTAATTTCCACCAGACTTTGTCCTTTAGGACTGCGCGAAGGCATGGCCTGGAGCAGGAGCCTCGTATAGGGGTGGGCCGCTTCGCCGAAGACTTCTTCCACGGGGCCTTCCTCGACCATCGTTCCAGCATAATAGATGAGCACACGGTCGCAGAATTTACGGACGACACGAATATCGTGCGAGATAAAGAGCATGCTCAGGCCCTCTTGATCGCGAAAGCTGCGCAGCAAGTCGAGAAGTTTTTCCTGCACCGAAAGATCCAGGGCCGTTGTGGGTTCGTCCGCCACGAGAATTTTCGGATGATTGATCAGGGCCATGGCGCAGAGCACGCGCTGGCGCTGTCCTCCCGAGAGCTCATGGGGAAAAGCCCGGGCAATCTCCTCGGCGGAGTCAAGCTGGACGCGGCGAAGCATCTCCAGGACACGGGCTTTTCGCTCCCTGGCCGAAAGTTCGGGATGATGAATCAGGAGACTTTCACCGACCTGGACGCCGATGCGCTTCAAAGGATTCAGGGCTTGCTGAGCATCCTGAAAAATCATGGAGATTTCCCGCCCCCGAAGGGCCTGCCAGCGGCTTTCGGAGGCCCCCTCCAAAGATTCTCCAGCCAGCGCGATCTGACCCTGCCAGGTGGCCGTCTCCGGCAGCAGGTTCAGCAGCGCCAGAGCGGTAATCGATTTGCCGCAGCCCGATTCGCCGCAGAGGCCGAGGATTTCGCCCTCGTCAAGCTCGAAGTCAATATCCTGCAAAATGCTCCTGTAATCAGGGGCAAAGCCAACTCTGAGATTATTGACGGAGAGCAGACTCATCGCGCACCCCCTCTTTCTTCCAGCAGCTGCTGGCCGCTGCGGGCCAGAAGAAAAATTGCAAAAACCGTGAGGACAATCGCCAGACCGGGAAAGAGGGCCAGCCAGGGAGCCTGAAAAATATAGGGCTGTGCTTCGGCGAGCATGCTGCCCCAGCTGGGCCGTGGCGGCTGAATGCCGAAGCCGAGAAAACTCATGCTTGACTCCGCCAGAATCGCATTGGCGAGGCCGATGCCGAGGGCATTAAGGCTTTGACTTCGCAGCAGCGGCAGCATATGCACAAATAAAATGCGCAGGGGCGGCGTGCCCATGACTTCCAGACGTTTGATGTAATTGCGCCCGCGATACTGACGAAAGGCGGAGCGCACGAGGCGGGCATAACTTGGGGTAAACGCCAGCCCCAGAGCAAAGATGAGCTGAAGAATACCCCGGCCCAGTACGGTAATGACCAGCAGGGCCATCAGGATGCCGGGAAAGGCCAGGAGGCTATCTGTAAAACGGCTGATCAGCCAGTCAGCCCAGCCACCGAAGTAACCGGCTAAAGCGCCCAGAATCAGGCCATAAAAGGCTCCGAGTAAAACGGTTCCAAAAGCCACCAGCAGCGTTCCCGACGCCCCCTCGCCGACGCGCACCAAAATGGAGCGGGAGAGGTGGTCAGTGCCCATCGGATGCACTGCCGAGGGCGCGGCAAGTTTGCCTTCCGGGCAGAGTTCGTTGGCGGCGTATTGGCTGAAAGCCGAGGCATAGATCATCAGGCCGACGATCAGTCCCAGGAGCAGCAGGCTGAGGATGAGTTCCAGGCGACTGTGTCGCATTTTCTCAGACATCTCCGGCCTCCTCCCGACCCCCTGTCGCCGCCGCGCTGTCGAGACGCGGATCAATCAGGCGGGAAATCAGATCACAAAGCAGGTTAATCATCACGACGATAAAAGCGATCGTGAGAATAATGCCCTGGGCCAGCGGCAGATCCCGGGCTTCAATCGCTGTGAAGAGCAAACGGCCGATTCCCGGAAGGACAAAAACCTGCTCGACCACCAGGCTGCCCGTCATCAGTTCAGCCAGAATGAGGCCCAGCGTTGTCACTAAAGGCAGCAGACTGTTGCGCAGGCGGTGATGAAAGAGTACACGAGCTTCGGAAGCCCCTTTGGAACGAGCCGTGCGTACGTAATCCTCATTTTTGCTTTCGAGCAGCGAGCTGCGCAGAAACTGCACAGCCTGCGATAGTTTAGGCAAAGCCACCGCGAGCGCGGGCAGAAAGAGCGATCCCAGGTAAGGCCAGAAGCCCTGACGCAGGGGAACAAAATATCCCGGACGCACGAGCTTCAATATAAAGGCGAAAAGCAGGATGAGCAAAATCCCCAGAAAAAAGCCGGGGATCGCCATAAAAAAGTGCGTTCCCATGCTGAGAAGGCGATCGAGCCAGCCGCCGGCCCGGCGCGAGGCCAGAATGGCCAGAGGAAAACAGAGGATGAGGACGATGAGAAAGGCCAGAATCGCCAGGGTCATGGTGACTCCGAGCCGTGAAGCGATAAGTCCCGCAACCGGCTTCTGAAAGCGCAACGAAAGCGAGGGCTGCCGGTGGTTCCAGAGACCCTCGACAGAATGCCAGTAGCGCAGCAGAGGCGGCTGATGAAGCTGCAGTTCTTCCTCCAGAGCCGCCCGCTTTTCCGGCCGGGCATCGGTTCCCAGCATCATCGTGATCGGATCGCCAGGGATAATATAAAAGACAAGAAAGACCAGCAGAGACATGAGCAGCAGAGTCGCCGCGACATCTCTGAATTTGCGTAAGAAAAAATGCAGGAGGCGTCCCCGGCGGCTATTCCAGGCGAGCTTCAGCCTCTTGCCCAAATGACGTTCTTGCTTTGTCCTTTTCCCTGTATCTTCCATCATTGTCGCATTTTCGCCTGGCAGCCCAGGTTTGCGTCAGTCCTCTTTCCAGTATTATCCTGACCAGCTCAGCGCAGCAGCGACTCGTCCAGCAAAGCCTGATCGGTATAGCCCACGGTGGAGAGATCCTGAACGTAGGCCGGGTACTGATGATATCCTGTCAGCCCTTTGCGCACAGCTGTGAGATTCATCGGGTCCTGAATAAAGACCGAAGCGGTTTCGTCAGCCAGAATCTTCTGCATCTCATGGAAGAAGCTCACCCGCTGGCTGTCCTCGGTTTCGCTCGCCGCCTGTGCGACAAGCTTGTCGTAGGCGTCGTTTTTGAAGTTAATGAAGTTATTGTCCGCGGTCGAGGCAAAGCGGTTGAGCACGTCCGAAGGCGTGTATTCATAGGTCAGGGCAATGATGGTCATTTGATAATCACGGCCTGCATAGACACGCTCAAGCCAGGTGCCCCATTCCACAGTTTCGATCTTCAGGGTAATGCCCGCTTCTTTGAGCTGGGCCGCGATGATGTTGGCCGTATCCACATGAATGAGGTAGTTGCCCGGGACCGTCACGGTCAGCGTCAGTCCATCTGCGTAGCCTGCCTCTTTCAGGAGTTTTTTCGCCGCAGCCGGATCGGCCTTAACAGGTTTTAGCTCGTCATTGAAGAAACGCCCCATCTCCGGCGACATCCCGCTGGCCAGCGGCGTCCCCGCAGAACCCATCACCAGTTCGACAATTTTGTCGCGGTCGACCACCAGGCTGACCGCTTCACGCACGCGGCGGTCATCCAGAGGGGCGCGCTCGTTGTTCATGGCCATGAGCTGAACCATGTTGGCCCCGCCCTCATTGATCTCATAGAGATCCTTGAGACTCCCGGCCTTTTCCTCGGTGAGATAGGGAAAGAGGTCGATGCCCCCGGACATCAGCTCCATGTAAGCCGCATCCATATTGCCGTAAATACGGAATTCCACTTCGTCCAGAAAAGCCTTTTCCCCGTGATAATCCTCAAAGCGTTTCATGACAAGGCCCACCTGTGGGGTGTAGCTGACAAACTCAAAAGGACCGGTACCGATGGGATGCTCGTTTTGCTTCTCAACGTCCCTGGGCATGATTGCTGTGTTCAGGAAGCCCAGAAGATCCGGATTGAGCTCTTTGGACTCGACCACAACCTCTTTGCCGTCGTTTTCGGCTCGGACATCCGCAAGTCCGGCCAGCTGCGGGATTTTCGCTTCGCCGCCGTCAAGACCGGCCGCACGGCGCAGAGACCAGACCACGTCGTCCGCGGTCATGGTTTCGCCGTTATGAAATTTCACTTGATCTTTCAGCACAAAGCGCAAAGCCCGGCCATCTTTTTCACTCGTCCACGATTTCGCCAGGCAGGGCACAAATTCGCCCTTGACGTTCATCTTGACAAGACCTTCAAAAAGGTTAAAAAGAATTTCTTTCGTGCCGGCCGCCACGGCCAGCTGCGGATCGAGAAAATCCGGCTCCTGGGTAATGCCGACTATAACCTTGCCGCCCCTGAGAGCTTCGCTCTCTTTGGAACGTTCACTGGATTCAGCAGCTTGCTCAGTAGAATCTCTGGTTTCACTGTCTTGCTGAGAAGGATCACTGACTTTGCTGTCCTGTTCAGAACTTGCACTGGTCTGAGTGCCTTCAGCCTCAACGGTCAAAGTGCCGGCTCCAAAGCTCGTGAAAATGAAAGCAAAGAGCAGGAAAAAGGCAAGCCAAAAGCTGGCCTTGCGCAGATAAGATGGCGTAGAAGCGTACATCGCTGTCCCCTTTTCGATTTGTTTGTTCGGCCTGGCCGAAAATGAGATCGCGCTTAGATGCTCCGGTTTGACGGGTCTTTTGGAAGCGCGTCCAGATCGGGAAGTCCTTTGGTGGTTCCTCCAGGCTTAGCTCTCCGGGGCTTTACCGGCGCTTTCAGAAGCACAATTGGAGGAGCGGCTTCCCAAATGTTCTGTCCATTATAACAGGCCTGCGCAAGATATAAAGCTTTGACGCTCCTGTCTGGACATTCGCGCCTACGATCCCTCCTCCCGGCTGTGCTAAACTGAGGACGAATTTGATGAACAAGCGTAATAAATCCTATGAACAAAACCGTTGATAAAACTTTTGTCGATACCGTTAGAAAACCTCCCGTCGATTTAAGCGCCGGCATCAGCTCAAAAGCGCGTTATTTGCTTGGCAAGCTGGACGAAAAAGGCGAAGCCTGGCTCGTCGGCGGCGCCGTGCGCGACCTGCTGCGCGGTTCTCCCGGCGCCGATGAGGATATTGCCACCTCCCTCCTGCCGGAAGACACAAAGGCCCTCTTTGAGGGACTGGGGCTGACCGTCCTCGATACGGGCCTCGCCCATGGCACCGTCAGTGTTCGCCTGGAGCAGCAATCCTTTGAGATCACGACCTTTCGTATCGATGGAAACTATCTCGATGGCCGCCACCCCGAGTCCGTCTGCTTCGTGCGCAGCCTGAAGGAGGATCTCGCAAGGCGGGATTTTACAGTTAATGCGATGGCGCTTAATAAGGAGGGCAAACTCTGCGATCCCTTTGACGGGCAGGCGGATTTAAAGGCCGGGCTGATCCGTGCGGTGGGCGACCCAGTCCGGCGCTTTGAGGAGGACAGCCTCCGCCTGCTTCGCGCCGTGCGCTTTGCGCGCAAACTGGGCTTTCGCATTGAAGAGGCGACTCTGGATGCCCTCCGGGCCGCCGCTCCGGGCATCGCCCGCGTCAGTGCCGAGCGCTGCGCCGCAGAATTTTTGAAAATTCTCGAAGCCGATCCTGACGGCATCACTGATCTTCACGAGTACGGCCTGCTCCCCTGGCTCTATCCGGAATTAGAGGCGTGCTTTAACTGCCCTCAGGAGACACCTTTCCATCGCTGGGATGTCGGCCGTCACTCCGTCGAAGCGGCCAAAATGACTGATGATCTCACCCTGCGCATCGCCTGCCTCTGCCATGATCTCGGCAAAGTCAGTGCTAAGACCTACGGCAAAGATGGACGGGCCCATTTTTATGGCCATGAGATCCCTTCCGCCGCCCTCACAAAGGAGCTCACGCGAAAGCTCTTTCTTCCCGAAGCCGAGCGCAGACTTATCACCCGCATCGTCGCTCTGCACAATTTTATTTCAGAACGCCCGGGACGCATTGCCCGTTTGGTGCGGGAGGAAAGTGACGATGTTCTAAGATATTTGCCGCTGCTGCAGCGCGTGGATGTGCTTGCCCAGTCGGAACTCTGGCGCGGGAAAAAGCTCAGCCGCATCGAGCGTCTGCAAACGGAAATCAGCCGCTACCAGGCAGGACCTCATCGTCTCAAAGATCTGGCGATCAACGGTAAAGACCTGCAGGAACTGGGCTTCACGGGGCCGGAAATCGGCGCAGCCCTTGATGAAGCACTGGATTTTGTCATGCTCCAGCCCGCCCGGAATGAGCGCGGGCGTCTGCTGCGCCGCGCTCTCACCCTGCGCAACCGACAGCGCCGCAAAAACAGCCAATAAAGACCCTCGCCGCGTCAAGCAGGCCATGTCCATCTTCATGAGCACAGGATCAGAAAACACCTATAACAGGCTCTCTTTTCGGAGATCGTGTTAAACTCAGTGTATGAAGCCTTCTTCCAATCATTCCTCTTACGATTCTTATTCCCGCTTCGCGGGGGACGCTAATCAAGCCCTCACACTTGAGCGCCTGAAAGCCCTGCTTCGCTCCTGCACACCCCAGAACCCACAGGAAAAAGAAGATCTGCAGGTGATGCTCCAGGCCTGCGAGCTTCATCCGGATGTCCTCAGCCGCAGCTGTGAGGACGGACATTTTACCGCCTCCGCATGGATCTGCGATCGAGAACACAAAAGAGTCCTCCTGGTCTATCACCGGATTTTTGACTCCTGGGCCTGGACCGGCGGTCACGCTGACGGCGACCCCGACCTACTCCGCGTGGCCCTTCGCGAGGCGGAGGAAGAGACTGGTTTAAGGGAATTTCGCGTACTTAATACTGACGTCCTATCAGGAGGAAAAGGAGACGAAAAGCCCCCCATTTCACTGGAAATCCTCAAGGTCAAAGCCCATCGGCGGCGCGGACTTTTCGTCCCGGCCCATCTTCACTATAATCTGACCTGGCTTCTGGAAGCAGATGCGACCACGCCGCTGCGCATAAAAGAAGACGAGAACAGCGGTGTCGCCTGGTTTTTGCTCGATGAGGTCTGCGCTCACTGCAGCGAGCCTCAGATGCAGCCCATCTACGCAAAACTGAACGCCCGCCTGCGGGCGCTGAGCTGAACGGTATCAGTGAAAATAGAATCAACGCAAAGAGATCATCTTTCCTGAAAACAGCAAAATCAGCTTGTTGTGGTCAGTTTCTGGCAGAATGAGCCAAAAAACCACATCAAGATTGTGGCGCTTATCAGAGCAAGCAGGGTCATCGAGATAAGTGAGATCATCAAGACCAACGAAATAAAGGAAGAAAATATCAGACATACAAGGCAAAATTGCCAAGCATAGAGCCTAAGGACAGCAGGACAAAGGAAACATGAAAACAGGAAATTCAAACAAGAAAAGCAGTCCAGTCGGAAAGATCCTGAAAAGCAAATTTGGAGCGTGGCTGAGGCGCTCAAAAGTCGCCGCAGCCCGCGACGAAGATCCGCGCCGGGCAAAAGTCCACAGGGTTTTCCGCCTGACCGCTCACAGCATGGCTGCCGGCGCTCTGGCCGGACTTGTCGTCACACTTTACCGACGCCTCATTCCCCTGATCGGTGCGCAGGTCAAAAATCTCCTGCTCTGGGGGCGGCAAAGCTTTGGAGGCTGCCTCGTCTTTCTGGGCATGATGGCTCTTTTTGCCCTGCTTTCGGCCTTTTTCGTCCAGCGTGAACCCATGATCGGTGGCTCTGGCATCCCTCAGGTGGCCGGTAAACTAAAAGGCCAACTCCATTACTCCTGGCTGCGCGTGCTCGTCTACAAATTTCTCGGCGGTCTCCTCAGCCTGGGCGGCGGCCTGACCCTGGGCCGTGAAGGTCCTTCTGTACAGATCGGCGCTGCGGTGGGCGAAGCCTATGCCGAAAAGACTAAAATGAAAAAAAGTGACAGCGACCTCCTCATGGTCAGCGGCTCCGCGGCCGGTCTCTCCGCAGCCTTTAATGCACCCCTGGCGGGGGTGATTTTTGCCCAGGAAGAGCTGCACAAGGTTTTTACCCCCCGCACCATGCTCTCCGCCTTTGCAGCCGCACTCACCGCCGACTTTATCTCCGCCCTGGTGTTCAGCTCACGGCCCGTCTTATCGCTGCCGCTCATGCAGCGTCCGGGCTTTCGGCTCTATGGACTGCTCTGCATTCTGGGCGTCGTGATCGGCCTCTCCGGTGCTTTGTTTAACACGCTGATCATGGCAGGAAAACGCGTTTATGCCAAACTCAGGCTGCCCCTCGTGGGCAAAATTCTCCTGCCCTTTCTCCTCACGGGTGTCGCTGTCCTCCTGGATCCCCGCCTCTTTTCCGCAGGCGAAGCCTTTATCTTTATCAAACCCAGCGACTGGCTGCCCGCCTCAGAATTTGTCGTCCTTTATGTGGAAAAACTTCTCCTCCTGGTTCTGGCCTTTTGCTCGGGCATTCCCGGGGGCATATTCTTTCCCCTGCTCGTGCTGGGTTCTCTCGTCGGTAATGCATTCGGCACGGTCCTGTGGAGCTTCGGCCTTTTAAGCGCAGAAGAAGTCACCCTCTTCTCCATCCTGGCCATGGGCGCCCACTTTGGCGCCATCGTACGCTCACCCATCACCGGCATCCTGCTCATCGTCGAAATGACCGCTTCCCTGCGAAGCCTCCTGCCCCTGGGCGTCGTCACCCTCTTCGCTTATGTCACCGTCGAATTTTGCCGCAGCGCCCCGATTTACGATTCGCTGCTGGATTTTATTCTACAGAGCAAGAAGCCGCAAAAGTCATAAAAGCGCTCAGAATTACTTTTGCAATAGTCCGTATTCTTTCGTCTCTGCTCATGAACGCCTCGCCTGCATACTTTTTGCGCAGAGAAAAGGGGCGTTCCTGAGCTCATTGCTAAAATACCAGAGCCGTGTCCGCCTCAGCGTTTCGCTCGCGAAATAAAAGAGACCGCAGAGGGGAACGTCCGCATTTGGTCTGTAAATGGTGGTCACCCCTGAATCAAGATCAACCTTTTCTTCGGTGAGATAGCCCAGGCGGATAAGATCTTCCAGAGCTTCCTCGGCCATTTTCCTCTTCTCCGGTGTTTTTAAGCCCAGGGTCTGAACCAGACGTTCACAGGAAAAGGGAAGGGCAGGTCGCTCCGCGATAAAGCGGAGAACCTCAAGAACCTGGGGCTTAGCCAAGGCGGAGAAAAGGGCCTCATATTTTTCCCGCTCCACGAGAAGCTCCCCAAAGCCCTGCTTAGGTTCGGAGAGAAGAAAAATGCTGGGACAGGAAACATCTCCTGAGGCATAACCGAAACCCTCATCAAAGATGAAGAAGCAGCGGGTACACGAGGCTGCGGGATCATCGGTAACCGATTCAGTGTAGCATCGATCCTGCAGATTGGGCAGACGTGATGCGCCTTTAAAGGCAGCCCAGGCAAGATCCATCGCCGCCGCTTGGCGGGACTTTTCCGGCAGGCGGCTGATATACTCCATGACACGTTTATGGAGGCTGTCCTCCTTGGAACTGAACTGGAAGAGCTTATCGATGCTCACCGCAAAAAGTCCCGCTATTGCAGGCAGAAGATAGATGTCCGGGGTACCCCCGGTCTCCCATTTTGACACAGCTTGTACCGAAATACCCAAAGCTTTGGCAACATCCCCCTGGGTCATGTGTTTTTCTCTTCTCAAACGGCGAATATTTTCTCCGATCACATGTGACATACAGTACCTCCGGCGCTTAAACTTTAAAAAAGCCAAAGAGAAATAAACTGCTATTTGAACAATATAAACTGACAGTTGTTTCCAGTCAAATAGAAATATATGACTTGTCCATTTTTTTACTTATTATCAAGATATACTTGTATAAAAAGACTAAAAAGCGACGAAAGGAGAGCCTTCTCTTAAGTTGGAGTTTTTCTTATCTATTATAGAAGAATAAAAATTCAAAGAGGGAAGATGGAGAAGTATGGGGAGATTTGCACTACGACGTTTTTTCAGCGGTCTGCTCACGGTTTTTGTGGTCTTTGCCCTGAACTTCGTGATCATCCACGCCGCACCAGGCAATCCGGTAAAGAGTATCATCGGCAAGGAAACCTCGAACCCCGAGTTGACACAGGCTCTCATGGACAAGTGGGGCCTTAATGATTCCCTCACCGTCCAGTTTAGCCGTCAGCTGGGAAATACCCTGAAGGGAGATCTCGGCACCTCGATTCTCTACAACCGTCCGGTCAATGAGATGATTCTGGAGCGTCTTGGCGCAACTCTTCTCCTCGGGGTAGTCACAGCAGTCCTTTCCCTGCTCATCGGAACTGCCCTGGGAGTAATTTGCTCACGAAAAGAGGGCAGCTGGCTGAACCGCATCCTCTCCGTGATTACCTACGCCCTGGATTCCATGCCTTCTTTCTGGCTCGGTCTTATGCTGATTATCCTCTTCTCCTCGAAACTCGGCCTCCTGCCCACTCAGGGTATGGAGAACGTACGCGCGGGCTACACGGGTTTACGCCATGTCCTTGACGTCCTCTACCATCTGATTCTTCCGTCCCTTACACTCGTTCTGATCAGCATCCCGGGGTATTTCCGTATCGCCAAGTCTTCCATTCAGCAGGTGACTTCTGAGGATTTCATCATCACCCTCCGCGCCACAGGGATGAGCGAAAAGAAAATTTTCAGCAAGTACATTTTTCGCAACGCCATCCTTCCTACTGTAACCCTCTTTGGCATCACGCTGGCCTTTCTCGTCACCGGGGTGAGCCTCATTGAAATTGTCTTCTCCTGGCCGGGGATGGGCCGCCTTACTATGACCGCAATCAATCAGCGTGACTACCCCGTGCTTATGGGCATCTACTTTGTTATGAGCGTTTCTGTCGCCCTCGTCATGGTTCTGGTTGACATCGCCTACGCTATGCTGGATCCGAGAATACGCTACGACCACTGAGGAGGAGACTGAGATGCAGAAATTTCTGAGAAATTTTAAGCGTGCCTTCCTGGCCGACAGTTCTTTACGCTGGGGCATTCTGGGCCTTGCCGCCCTTATTCTCATCATGCTTTTTGCCCCCTGCATTGCCACCCACGACCCTATGAGTTACGGTGCAGAGAGTCTCGCAAGGCCAGGGGAAAGCGGTCATCTCCTCGGGACCAACCACCTGGGTCAGGATGTCTTTTCCATGCTGGTCTACGGCATCCGCACTTCGCTTAAGGTCGCGGTAATATCTGCCCTGATCTCTGGCATGCTAGGTATCATCATCGGAGGTATCGGAGGTTATCTGGGAGGGTGGACGGATACAGTGATCTCGGAGCTCATCAACATATTCCTTATGATCCCCACCTTTTTTCTCATCCTCCTCATCATCGCCCTTTTCGGGAACTCCATCTTTAACGTTATGGTAGTCATCGGCATCACTTCCTGGCCCGGCAACGCCAAGCTCATGCGAGCTCAGGCCCTTTCCCTGCGCGAACGGACTTTTGTCAAATCTGCTATTGCCCTGGGTGAGACCAGGACGCAGATTCTTTTCAAGTACATCCTGCCGAACGGCGTTTACCCGGTAGTTGCCAATACCACCCGCGGGATGTCCGGCGCCATACTCACCGAAGCGGCCCTCTCTTTCCTGGGTCTAGGCGACCCCAGTATCGTGAGCTGGGGCCAGATGATTTACCAAGGCAAGCCCTACCTCACAACGGCCTGGTGGATTTCAGCTTTTTCCGGCATCGCGGTCATCCTGACGGTAATTTTCTTCTATCTCCTGGGCGACGGACTGAACCACGTTCTCAACCCCAAGTACAACTACGGGAGGGGTGAATAAAATGACACAAATCCTGGATGTTCAAAATCTGAACGTGACCTATGTGAATAAGAAGAAGCGGGTGCATGCTGTGCGCAATGCTTCCTTCCAGTTGAGAGAGGGCGAGTCCGTTGGCATTGTCGGCGAATCCGGCAGTGGCAAGAGTACCCTCGCCATGGCCATTCTCGGCCTTCTGCCAAAAAAGAGCACAGAGATCACAGGTAAGGCTGTCTTTGACGGCCAAAAGGACCTGCTTAGCATCTCCGAACAGGAGATGAACGCCCTACGCTGGAAGGATATTGCCATCGTCTTTCAAAAAGCCATGAATTCCCTGAGCCCGGTCCATCGCATCCGGACCTTGGTAGAGGATATCTACCGGGTACATGAGTCCAAAGCTGACAGCGAGGAGATCCGCGAAGTTATGCTTCGCCTCCTCAAAATGGTCGGCCTTCCCGAGCGGGTCTATGAACTCTACCCTCACGAAATGAGCGGCGGCATGCTTCAGCGCGTCTCCATCGCGATCAGCATGCTTCATCAGCCCCGTCTTTTGGTCTTCGATGAGGCCACAACAGCCCTGGACGTCGTGACCCAGGGTCAAATTCTGGAAGAGGTTCTTGAATTGGAAAAAGCCCTGCACACCACCCGTATCATGATTACCCACGACATGAGCGTCGTGGCCACAAGCTGCAGCCACATCGCTGTCATGTATGCCGGGGAAATGCTGGAGCAAGGCCAGGTCTCAGAGGTGATGGTAAAACCAGAGCACCCCTATACCCAGGCCCTGCTCAGATCATTTCCTTCCCTGAAAGGGAAAAACAGCCGTCTCGAATCCATTCCCGGGCACCTGCCGGATCTTTCGAAGCCCGCACCTGCATGCGCTTTCTGTACTCGCTGCGCCTTCGCCGGCCCCCGCTGTGCCAAAGAAAAACCTAAACTTCTGGATCTGGGTTCTGGCCACCGCTCGGCTTGTTTTCTCACAGACGGAGGTGTGAAATGAAACCCATGATGGAAATTTGCGACCTCGCCAAGTGGTATCCCCACCGTGGTAAGAAACTTTCGGATATTTTCCGCAGGCAGAAAGACTTTATCAAAGCCGTCGATGGCGTGAGCCTCTCCATCGAGAGTGGAGAAATTCTGGGCGTGATTGGGGAGTCCGGATGCGGTAAGAGCACCATGGGACGCCTCATCACCCGCCTTGAGGAACCCAGCCATGGCGATGTCCTGATCCAGGGAGAGTCCACCGCGGAGCTCCTGAAAAGGGACCCTCTGCAATTTCGACGCAAAGTACAGATCGTCTTTCAAAATCCTTTTGATACTTTTACTCCCCGTGATACCATCCGCAGGATCCTCCTCCGTCCGCTGAAGCACCACAAAATAGGAGAAAACGAGGAGGAACGGCTTGAGATTATCCGGGAGGCTCTCTCCCACGAGGGTCTCGTGCCCGTTGAGGACATCCTAGATCGTTACCCTCACGAGCTCTCCGGCGGCCAGCTACAGCGCATCTCGATTATCCGGGCCATGTTTCTCAAGCCACGCATTGTGGTGGCAGATGAACCTGTTTCCATGCTCGACGTCTCCGTCCGTGCGGATATTATCAATGCTCTGGAAGCTCTTGCCCGTGGGGAAGGGGCCTCAGTCATCTTCATCAGCCACGATATTGCCCTCACCCGCTACCTCGCTGACCACGTCGCTGTGATGTATCTCGGTCGTATCGTGGAATACGGGCAGGCCGATGAAGTGGTGAAAACTCCCGCCCATCCCTACACGGAGGCTCTGATTTCCAACTGCGCCTCCATCGATCCCCTGGAAAAAAGGGAGATTATTCCCATAGAAGGGGAGCCTCCGACCCCACTGAACCCCGGACCCGGCTGCTATTTCGCTCCGCGTTGTACCTACGCAACAGACCAATGTCAGAAGGCCTATCCACCGGAGACGGAGGTGGCGAATGGTCACCGGGCATGCTGCTGGCGTCTTTCTAAATCTGGTAACTTGCAGGGAAGCACCTGCATAAAATAAAAGGAGGAAGCACCTATGAAAAAATGCTGCTGTCTGCTTTTGGCCCTCGTCCTTACCCTTTGCCTGCCTCTGGCAGGCCCTGGTGTCAAGGCAGAAGCCGAAGCTAAGGAAGAACCTGTCCGTGGCGGCACCCTCGTTGTCCGTGAAAATGGCGACCCGATGTCTTTCTGCCCGGACCTGGCGGCCGATGACTACGGCTATGCTATGTTCCAGAACATGTACAACCGTCTGACCAAACTGGATGCAAGCAAGAAAGCCATCCCTGACGCTGCCAAGTCCTGGGATATCACGGACGAAGGCAAGACCATCACCTTCCACCTGAGAGACGACATCCACTGGTGGGACGGAAAATCACTCACTGCTGATGACGTCAAGTATACCTTTGACTACATCAAAGGACACGATACCTGCTATTTCAGCTCCAACATGGACATCGTGGACGAGATTGAAGTCGTCGATCCTCAGACAGTCGTTTTTCACATGAACAAGGCCGACGTCAGCTTTGTCTCCCGCATCGGCTGGTATGCCACGTTCATTCTGCCCAAGCACATCTACGATAACGGTCAGGAGTGGGGGGACAACGAAGCGACAAAAACCACTCCTATGGGTTCCGGCCCCTTCAAGCTCGAAAAATACGAACAGGGCAAGAGCATGACCCTGCTTGCCAACCCCGATTACCATGAAGGTGCTCCTTACCTGGACAAACTTATCTTTCAGATCGTAGTTGACGACACAACCGCTATTCAGGCCCTGATCAACGGCGAACTCGACCATGTGACCATGGTTCCCGCAGCCTATTTTGACCAGCTGAACAACGACCCTGGCTTCCGCCTCGACCGCAACTTCTACCCCTCGCCCTGGAGATACATCTTCAACCTCGAAAAGGAACCCGTGAAGGATCTCGCAGTGCGCAAGGCCATTGCTTACTGCATCGATCGCAATGATATGTCACAGAAGGTCACCAAAGGAATCATGCCTCCCGAGTGGACCGCCTATCCCGAAATGATGGAATGGTGCGTGAACAAAGAGGCCAAGTACCCTGACGTGGACATCGATGCGGCCATCAAGATCCTGGAAGATGCCGGCTATAAGAAGGATAAAGATGGCTACTACGTACGTGGCGTGAAACTCGATTGCTTCGAAGGCGACCTCGTTGACATGAGCCGCCTCCTGGTCGCAAACGCGAAAAAAGCAGGCATTGAAATCGAACTGGTGGTCTCAGAATTTAACGCCTGGGCAACCAAAGTTGTCCGTCACGGTGACTGGATCATGGAAGCTCAGGGTGGCTTCATGGGTCCCGATCCCGCTGCCCTCTTCACCCGTCTTGGTTCTACCAGCAACGATAACTACGCCAGCTGGGAGAATGCCAAATTCGACGAACTCTGTGAAAAAGGCGCGGCTGAAAGCGATACAGAAAAACGCGCTGAATATTATAAGGAAGCCCAGCAGCTTATCATTGACGAGCTGCCTGCAATAAACGTATTAGGCTTTGCCGCCTATGAAGTAGCAGACTCCAGATTACGCAACCTGCCCATCGACGGCACGGACAAGTGGGGCTGGAACGAGTACACCTTCACCTACTTTGCGGAGAAGCCATAAAAAGGCACTGACAGCAGGGCTGTCACAGGGAGGACGGGAGCGTCCTGTCCTCCCCCATTTCTTTTTTTTGTCCAAAAACAGTTGAGGTATGCCACATGAAAGAACTTTTCCCTGACATTTTAAGCCGTATTCCGGATTACCAGACCTTTCTTACCCCAGACGAGCTGGACCAAAGTTCGCGTGAGCTCGCCGCCCGGTATCCCGGGCGGGTTCGTCTGCTCACGATCGGAAAAACCAAAAACGGACACGATCTCCTCTGCCTGAAGATCGGAGAGGGCTCTCGCAACGCTCTTCTCTTTGGTTGCCCTCATCCCAATGAGCCCATCGGCACGATGATGCTTGAATACTTCAGCCGTGAGCTGGCAGAAAACGAGGCTCTGCTCGAGGCTGCGGATTATACCTGGTACATTGTGAAAGCCTGGGATCGGGATGGTCTCGAAAAAAATGAAGGCTGGTTGAAGGGTCCCTTCGACATTTACCATTATTCACGCCATTTCTTCCGCCCTGCCGGCCACCAGCAGGTGGACTGGACCTTTCCCATTGACTACAAAAACTATCATTTCGATAAAATTCTCCCTGAATCCCAAGCTATGAAAGATCTCATCGATGAGATCCGGCCGGAATTCATCTATTCGCTCCACAATGCCGGATTCGGCGGCGTTTACTGGTATGTCACTCATCCTCTGGAAGAAGGGACCTACGCCGCCATGCGCAAGGCTGCAGACAAAAACAAGGTGCCTCTGAACCTGGGCGAGCCTGAAGTCCCCTACCTCAAAATACTGGCTCCTGCCGTTTATCCTTGTCTCAGCATCCGCGCGGACTATGACTACCTCGAAACTTACTCGGGAAAGGATCCCGCGGATCATATGTTCTGTGGGGACTGCAGCGCGGCCTATGCCCAGGATCGCTATGACAGCTTCACTCTGCTCACGGAGCTGCCTTATTTTTTCGATCCACGGATCGCAGATCTCTCCGAAAGCGAGAGGACAAGACGGGACGTCATGCTGGAACGTATTGAAGCATCTGAGGCCCAGAGCGCTTATATCCGCTCAATCCTCAAAAAAACCGAGGGACTGACGGCAAAAACCAGCCAGTTCCGCATGGCTCTCGAGGCCTTCTCTCGCGAGGACCTGGAAGACGGGACCCGCGGCATTATTGAGAAGGACCCGGACTTTGCCCGTAAGGCAACGGTAGCCGAAGTCTTCGACAGTCTCATCCTTTCGCCTTTCTACAAGAGTCTCTCCTACGGCATGGCCATTCGTCTCTGTGAGGAAGCTCTGAACAAGAAGGACAAGACGGAAGACGAGCAAAAACTACTTAGCTCAATCCGCAGCGAAGCCGACCAGGAGCATCGGAAACTCTGTGAGAAACTGGAAGCTTCCCTCAACTACAAAGTGGTACCGATTCGCCGCCTGATTGCCATTCAGCTGGAGTGCGGTTTACAGGTCATTGACGAGCTGAGAAGAAAACGGGGCTAAGTAAGCGCTTCAGGAAAGGAAGGCGTTTCATGACCAAAATCCAACATTTGACCCTGCTTGATGGGAAAGGGAAGGTCTACCACGATGCCAGTATCACGTTTTCCGAGCGGATTGAAGCGCTGGAAGAAAAGTCGGCTCCAGATCCTCAGGCTCTGGACGGCAGTGGTCTTCTCCTTCTGCCGGGCTTTATTGACAGCCTGAACCGCTGGGGAGGCGTAGGGCCCGGCTGGCAAGAGGATGACTACGCAGAGATATCGGATCCGATCACACCGGAGCTCGATGTGAGCTTTGCTTTCGACCCCGACAACATGATGTTTCAAGAGCTCTACCGCTATGGTCTCACGGCCTGCGGCATCACGCCGGGGAGCGCAAACGTGATCTCCGGTCAGATCGGTGCATTTCTCAGTTATGGCCGACATCCAGAAAAGGTCTGCCTCCGCTCCTCACTGGGAATTCAGGCAAGCGCTACAACTTTGCCCACTCAAACTTATAAAGAAAGAAAAGAACGGCCCATGACCCGCATGGGGAGCTTTGCTCTGCTCCGCGAGGTCCTGCGCAAAGCTCAAATCTATGCGGACAAGGTTCCACAGCAACGGGATTTCAAGCTGGAAGCCCTGGTTCCCATCGTACACCGGGAAAAACCATTGTTTATCAATGCAATGAAACGTTTTGAGATTGAGGCGGCTCTGCGTATCAAGGACGAATTTCAGCTCCGCATGGTCCTCTGCTCCGCCTATGAGATCGATGAGCACCTGCGCAAGGACTGGAGCGATCTGGCCATCATTATGGGAGACCGCACCGATTTCACCAGTCTGCGGTATCGCAGGATCGACACAGAGTCAATCAACCATCTCGCTGAGTCCGGAGTACCCGTTGCTATCTCCTCTTTCTCGGATCGCTGCGCAAGCGGTAAGGAGTCCCTTCTCTGGAATGCCCAGCTCTATCAGAAGGACGGCGTAAAGGAAGAATGGATTCTTCCCATGATCACGTCCCAGCCCGCGAAAATACTCGGCATCGAAGATCTCTGCGGCAGTCTTGAAGTAGGAAAAAGGGCGGATTTCTGCCTCTGGAGCGAGAATCCCCTGCAGAGTTTCCGCGCACGGCTGATGGACGTTTATGTCGGCGGAAAACGGGTGGACCAGCATCCCCATGATTGCTGGTAGGTGAGCCTATGCTGATTATTCAAAATGCGACGATTTATACCTGCAATGAAAAGCGCGATGTCCTTCCTCAGGGAGACATTCTCATTCAAGACGGACGTATCCTCGAAATCGGAAAAACTCCAGAAGGTCTGGATGCCCGCATTTTCAATGCGTCTGGCCTTTCCCTCTATCCTGGTTTTGTGGACGCCCACAGCCACATCGGCGGAGAGTCGATGAACTTTGAGGAGCAGGACATCAATGAAATGACGGCGCCATCTACACCAGACCTGCAGGTCCTTGATGTCATCGATTTTTCCCTTCCTTTCTATGATTATGCCCGCAAGGCCGGAATCACCAGCTGCTGCATTACCCCGGGAAGTGGCAATGTAGTCTGTGGCCTCGCCTGCGCAGTCAAAACCTGGGGCAGTGAGTGCCTGAAAAATCCAGTTGCCATGAAGATGGCCATGGGCGGCAACCCTAAAGGAGTTTATGGGCCCCGCCACGAAAGGCCCATGACTCGAATGGGCATAGCCCAGATCATCCGCTCTGAATTGCAGAAAGCCCGGGAGTATCTCCGCGATAAAGCGAGCGGAAAAGATATCTCTTATGATGCCGGCCTGGAAAACCTCGGTCTGGTTCTCCGGAGAGAAATCCCTATCAAAGTGCACTGTGAGCAATTTGACATGCTGACAGTGCAGCGCATCGCAAAAGAATTTGAGATCGAGTATACCCTGGAACATGCCTGGGGGGCGAGTGATTACTACGACGAACTCATGGATCCCAGGCTCAAAGGCATCATCTTCGGACCGATCGGTGTCATGATGCTTCCAGGAGAGATAGGTAAAGTCGATATCGAAAGCCTGGTTGAGCTTGATCGCCGTGGTAAATGCTGCGCGATCATGACGGACGGACCTATTCTCAATCCAGACCTCCTGGTTTATCAAGCAGGCGAAGTCCTTCGCTTCGGCGGGGACTACCTCCGGGTGTTGCAGATGCTAACGCTCAATCCGGCGAAAATCCTCGGCGTGGAGAAGCGTGTCGGCTCACTGGAAAAAGGCAAAGATGCAGACCTCGTCCTCTTCCGCGGCAAGGCGGTGGAAGATCCCCGCGCCAAGGTTGCAGCTACGTTGGTCAATGGCACCTTTGTTTACGAAGAAGAGAAAAAGGACTGAAAATCCAGATCTGAAAGAGGATCACACCCCAGGAACGAATCGCTGCAGACACGCACTCCGGGTGGAGATTGCAGCAACGCGTATCAGTTGCCGTCTACTCCCAGGTCTTAGCAGTAAGTCTCTGCCAGGCCTCACGATAGCGCGCCGCCGTTTTGTCAATGATGTCCTGCGGAAGGGCTGGCGCAGGGGGTGTTTTGTCCCAATCCAGCGTTTCCAGCCACTCGCGCAGAAATTGTTTGTCAAAACTCTTCTGGGCGTGGCCGGGCTGCCAGCTGTCTTTAGCCCAGAAGCGGCTGGAATCCGGGGTAAAGGCTTCATCACAGAGCGTCAGCTCGTCGCCCACAAGGCCAAATTCCATTTTGCTGTCCGCCAGAATAATGCCGCATTTTTCTGCGTGCGCTGAGGCAGCTTTAAACAAGTCCAGACTGGCCTTTTCCAAGCTTTCCGCCATCTCTCTGCCGAGCAATTCGGCCAGTTCTTCAACGGAGATGTTGCGGTCGTGCCCGCTTTCTTCTTTGGTTGAAGGAGTGAAAATCAACTGAGGCAGGCGATCGCCCTGAACGAGGCCGTCCGGCATTTTGACCCCATTGATGCAGCCGTCCTGCTGGTAGGATTTGAGCGCCGAACCTTCCAGATAGGCGCGGACGATACATTCGACAGGCAGCATTCTGGCCTTTTTGACGATCATGGAGCGCTTTTCCAGGTCTTTGCTGTATTTTTGCAGGAACTGCGGATAATCCGCAGGCTGAGTGCTGAGCACATGATTGGGGAGTACCGGCGCGAGCTTCTCAAACCAGAAGGCCGAAATACTATTCAGAATGGCCCCTTTATCCGGAATAAGCTCGTTGAAAACGACGTCAAAGGCGGAAACCCGGTCCGTCGAGATGATGAGCAGCGCATCACCCAGATCGTAGAGATCTCGTACCTTGCCGCGGGAAATCAGCGGCAGTTCGGGAATAGAACTTTCTTTCATTAACGACATTTTGACTCAGGACTTCCCCAGCTCTCCGCACCACTTTTCGTCAGAACGCTGCCCGCTCTGTCTGCAGCAGACAGCGATGGAAACAAACCACAGTCGCTGAGGAAGCTTTCCTCCTCTTTTACAGAATATGAAGAGTTTAGCCCTGAGCACGCCCTTTTTCCAGCAATCAACTGCTGAATTTGCACCAAGCTGTTTTCTGTCTATGTTAGATTTTTACAAAGATTTTTCACGCGTTTTTAACAATATTGTCGAAATATGGGCCTGATTTTGGATAACGTACAATTTTATAGTGAATATCGCTTGTTTTAAACCAACTTTTCATCTTTTTCACGAAAAAGCAAGAGCTTATTTTTACAAATAAACTTGCAGGTCTTGGGGACGAAGGCTAGAATGAGCCGTATTCAAGGCCTGTTTTACTGTTTGTCCACGCTGACCATTTTCACTCCGCTCTTCAAGCGGACCACAGGCGCAAAAATTGTCCATCGCCCCATTCATGGCGGTTTTTGCAGGGAAAGGGTCAGGCGTTTTTCTTTTTCAAGGAGGAGATATGTCCGTCCAGGTGGCCATCATCATGGGCTCGCGCTCCGATCTCGAGGCGATGTCCGAAACGTTCAAGGTACTCAGGCAATTTCACATTGAGTTTGAAGCTCATGCCCTTTCTGCTCACCGCACGCCGGACGCGGTCCGCGAGCTGGTGGAGGGTCTGGAAGGCAGAGGCATCAAGATCCTGATCGCAGGCGCCGGAGGAGCCGCTCATCTGGCCGGGGTCTGCGCTTCGCATACGTCTTTGCCGGTCATTGGCGTCCCCATGAAGACCTCCATGATGGGCGGCCTCGATTCTCTGCTCAGCACCGTACAGATGCCGCGGGGCATTCCCGTTGCTACTACTGCCGTTGGGGCTTCCGGCGCTTATAATGCCGCTCTCCTGGCAGTTTCCATTCTGGCTCTTGGCGACCGCGATCTCGCCTCCGCTTATAAGGAATTTCGCCGCAATCAGACGCAGAAAGTGCTGACTTCTTCTGAAATAGACGTCGCAGAAATCCTTACAGAGGAAAAATAAGCGCTCAGCGGTGATGAAAGCAGGAGCCTGGCTCCGAGGATCCTTTGTGGGTCAATGAACTGTCCTTTCCGTCCATAGCCGAAGGTATGAAATACTGAGATCATCAGAAGATTGAGGATTCAATGGATAAACTCATTTTCGTTCGTAAAAAGAAAGGTTTTCGCGACGCAGAGAAGGCTGCACTCTCTTCGCTCAACCGTCTGCCTGGCATAAAGCTGCAGAAGCTGGCCCTGTTCAACATTTACGCTGTCTCGGAAGCTACTCCGGAAGAATATGAATGTTTGAGCCGGCGCATTCTCAGCGATCCCCTGGTAGACGAGGTCCTGACTTCTGAGGAAGTCAGAGAGTTTGCCCAGGGAGGTGACAGCTTAGGCATAAGCAGCCTTGAAGGTCAGTACGATCAGCGGAGAGATGCAGCAGAGCAGTGTCTGCGCCTCTTCTTCCCAGAATCCGAGCTCCGTGTTCACAGCTCGGTTTTTTATTTCTTTGACAGAAAACTCAGCGAAGCTGAAAGAAAGACTTTGCGCTTACAGCTCATCAACCCGCTGGAAAACCGCGAAGTCAAGCTCAGCGACTGGCTTGAAGCCGAGGCGGCAGGACGCCCGGTGTTCCCGGCAGAGGACCGTTCTCGCTGCGAAAATGTGCCCGTGTATACCGGCTTCTGCGAGCTTGATGAAGCAGGGCTCGAAAATTTTATCCGGGAGCATGGCCTGGCCATGAATGTCGATGACCTGCGGCTCATTCGCGATGAATTCCGCCGTGAAAAACGCGAACCCAACGACTTGGAAATCAAGGTGCTGGATACCTATTGGTCCGACCACTGCCGTCACACCACTTTCAACACCGAGCTCTGCGACATAAGCAACGAGAGCCGCCGCTTCAAGGACGAACTTGACGCCTCCCTGGCCCGTTATAAGGCTCTTCGCCAAGCCAACGGCCGCAGTGAAAAGCCGCTCTGTCTCATGGATATTGCCACGATCATGAGCCGCGAGCTGCGGCGGCGCGGCCTGCTGAAAGAGCAGGAAATTTCGAACGAAATCAATGCCTGTTCTGTCCGTATCAAGGCCGAACGTCTGAGCGATGGTGTGAAAGAGCCCTGGCTTCTCATGTTCAAGAATGAGACGCACAATCATCCCACGGAAATTGAACCTTACGGCGGGGCGGCCACTTGTCTGGGCGGGGCCATTCGTGATCCCCTTTCCGGGCGCGCCTGGGTCTATCAGGCTCTGCGTCTCTCCGGCGCAGGAGATATCAACACGCCGCTTGAAGCCACCTTGCCCGGCAAACTTCCCCAGCGTGAAATATCCCTCCGTGCCGCCAGAGGTTTTTCTTCTTATGGAAATCAGATTGGTCTGGCGAGCACCAAGGTGCGGGAATTGTTTCATCCGGGCTACGTTGCCAAACACCTGGAAGTCGGAGCCGTGGTCGCTGCCGTTCCGGAGGCCAGGCTGCGCCGGGCTGAGCCTCGTCCGGGAGATCGGGTGCTCTTGCTCGGCGGGCGTACCGGCCGTGACGGCGTGGGCGGAGCCACGGGTTCTTCGAAGGCCCACACGGAAGCTTCCCTGAGCCACTGCGGTTCAGAAGTACAGAAGGGAAATCCCGTCAACGAACGCAAGCTTCAGCGGCTCTTTCGCCGCGCTGACGTCGCCCCGCTGATACGTTCCTGCAACGACTTTGGCGCGGGCGGGGTCGCTGTGGCTGTGGGCGAACTGGCCGATGGCCTCTGCATTCACCTTGAACGGGTCCCGCTCAAGTACGCCGGCCTTTCCCCCATGGAAATTGCCGTTTCAGAATCTCAGGAGCGCATGGCCGTGCTCCTGGCTCCTCAGGATGTAGCGGCCTTTATCGCCGCCGCCCAAGAAGAAAACCTCGAGGCCACAGAAATCGCCGAGGTCACCGCTGAGCGGCGTCTGCGCATGTTCATGGGAAAGCAGGTCGTGCTGGATCTCTCCCGCGAATTTCTCGACACCAATGGGGCTCCCCGCCGCCAAAGGGTACGGCTATGCGATCCTGAAAAGGCCTCCTGGCAAGAGCCTTCACCCTGCACGGCCAGAAATTTGCAGCGCGTAACATTGCTTGACTGGTTCAAACAAGCCAACCATGGCCTGCAGCAGGGTCTCGTTGAGCAGTTTGACGCCAGTATCGGGCGTTCCACGGTGCTCTTTCCTTATGGGGGCAGGTATCAGGCCTCTGAGGAAGCCGTTTCTGCACAGACTTTGCCCATGGATGGCGGCAGCAGCACAGCTTCGCTGCTGGCCTATGGTTTCCGTCCTGAGCTGGCCGATATTTCGCCTTATCTCATGGGTGCCTACAGCACGGTAGAGGCCGTCTCCGTCCTCGTTGCCGCAGGCGCCGATCCGGCCCATATCTACTTGAGCTGCCAGGAATATTTTCGCCGCCTGGATCAGCAGGAAGAAGCCTGGGGCGAAGTGCTGCAAGCACTGCTCGGCAGCCTCGACGCCCAGGATGCCTTTGCCATTGCGGCCATTGGCGGCAAAGACTCCATGTCGGGGAGCTTTGAAAAATGGCATGTCCCTCCAACCCTCGTGAGCTTCGGGGTCGCGGCAGTACCCGCCTCTGACGTGCTTTCTGCAACTCTTCCTCCCCTCAAGGCCGGCCAAACCCTCTACATTTACTATTTGCCTCACCGGCCACTTGCGAACGCCTGCCCCGATTACGCAGCCCTAAGACGTCTGTATAAGTCTTTTCATGCGATCCAGGCGACCGGTACTGTGGCAGCAGCAAGCAGTGAGCGTCCCGGCGGCCTCGCCGTGACCCTTGCCAAGATGGCTCTGGGCAATCGTGTGGGCCTGCGCCTGAGTAAAGAGTGCGCCGGCTTAGAGCTGCTGAACAATGCGCCGGGCGGCCTTGTTTATGCCAGTTTTCTCCCGCCGGAGGACCTCCCTGAAGAGGCCGGCTCTGTCACCCGCCTTCTGCTTGCTAAAAGCGATGCCCAAGTCGACGGCATTGCCTGGAACGAAAATGTTCTGACAACATTTGACGAGATGCAGGCCGCTCTGGGCTGGGCCTACAATCGGGTTTTTCCGCCGCTTGGAGCCGAAAACAGGGAGGATTGCTCACTTTCGAAGGACGTCTTAACAGGACAGGCATGTGCGCCGAAAAAACTCACCGCTAACTCTGAAGAATTTTGCGCAGACAAGAAGGATAACCTTAACCCTGAAAATTCGAAAGGACTTTGCATGGACGGAGCGAAAGGATTTGCCTCTGCTTTGCCTCATCTCAGTTCGGGAAACAGGTCAGAAGGCCCCGTCCACGTTCTGCTCCCGGTATTTCCTGGAACCAACTGTGAATTTGATACCGCTGAGGCTTTTCGCGCGGCAGGCGCAGACTGCGAGATGCTGCTCATCCGCAATCTCACGCCGGAAATGGCCGCCGCAGATCTCAGGAGCTTTCTTAAAAAGCTGAAGCGAAGTCAGATTCTCGCCTTGAGCGGCGGTTTCTCCTTTGGCGATGAGCCGGATGGTTCCGCTAAATTTATCGTCAACTTTCTCAAAACTCCCGCCGTCACAGCCGCCATTCTTGAATTTGTGCGTGAAGACGGGCTTGTTCTGGGCATCTGCAACGGATTTCAGGCCCTGCTGAAATCCGGTTTTCTGCCTTATGGCAACCCGGATAAACAGCGCACAGATTCTCCGACACTCTTCTTTAATCAACAGGGGCGACATATTTCCCGCATGGCACGCACACAGCTCTGTACAGATCCCGGACGCTCGCCCTGGCTGGACGGACTTTGTCCCGGGCAAATTGATATCGTCCCCGTTTCTCATGGCGAGGGCCGCTTTCTTGTTTCGGAAGCGGAAGCCCAGCAGCTCTTCGCCAGGGGACAGATCGCTTTTCGCTATGTCGATGAACACAATCATATCGCTGAAAGCGCCCCCTGGAATCCCAACGGTTCTGCCTATGCCGTCGAAGGGCTGATTTCAGAAGATGGTCATATCCTCGGCAAGATGGGCCATTCTGAACGTGTGCGCGAAGGTCTTTTCAAAAATATACCGGGCATAGGCGTGCAGAAGATTTTTGCCAACGCTGTGCGCTATTGCCGTCAGCGCAAAATACAATCCTGACCAGAGGATTCCGGCAACTTTTTCAAGCCTGAATTTTCTTAATCGTCAGGCGCATGTTTGGAAATCGAGGATAAAAAATGCATCACGAATGTGGCCTTATCGGCCTGTATCACGTGGATCAGGCCGCAACCAAAACCTATTACGGCCTTTACGCCCTGCAGCACCGGGGACAGGAAGGCTGCGGCATTTACACCTGCGATGAGCAGAGTTTTGAGGGACAAAAAAGCTTTGGCATGGTCCGCTCTGTACTTGAGGACAAAGTGGAAAAACTCGAAGCGCGGGGGGCACGCAACGCCCTGGGACACTGTCTCTACGTTTCGAAGGAAAACCACCTGACGTCCAATCTTCAGCCCATGCACTTCCGTCACATGCGCGCAGAATTTGCCCTCGCCAGCAACGGCTCCCTCCTGAATCAGGAGCAGCTGTGTGCGGAATTGCAGCAAAACGGTGCGATCTTCCAGTCGACTTCCATCTGCGAGATCCTCGCCTATCTGCTCGTGCAGAACAAGGACAAATTTCTGCCCGCCCTGACAAGTTCATTGCAGCGTCTTGTCGGCTCGTTCTGTTATGTCATCCTGCGACGGGATAAGCTCTATGCCGTCCGCGATCCTCTGGGCATGATGCCGCTGGCGCTCGGCCGCCTTGGTGATGGCTGGGTCATCGCTTCTGAAAACTGCGCTTTTGATATTATCGGGGCGGAATTTGTCCGTGATGTGGAGCCCGGCGAGATCATTGAGATCAGTGCCAATGGCCTGAGCTCGACACGTTTTGCAGAAAGACAGAAGAGCGCCATCTGCCTCATGGAGTACATTTATTTTGCCCGGCCGGACAGCGAAATTGATGGCATTAATGTCCACCTGTCACGCTTTCGTGCCGGCATGCAGCTCGCCCGTGAGAGTTTTGCGCCCTCCGACCTCATTGTCGGTGTTCCTGAGTCAGCCACCTCGACGGCCCGTGGCTATGCCGAAGAGTGCGGCGTTCCCTTCGATCAGGGCCTGATCAAGAATAAGTACAGCGGACGCACCTTTATTGAATCCACACAGACGCGGCGCGACCTGGCCGTAAGCATGAAGCTTTCACCGATTCACCCCCTGGTTAAAGGCAAGCGCATTACCCTTGTCGATGACAGTATCGTGCGTGGAACGACAAGCCGGCAAATTATCGCCATGATGCGTCGTGCAGGGGCGCGCGAAGTTCACATGCGCATTGCCAGCCCCAAGATGATTTCTCCCTGTTTTTATGGCGTCGATACCTCTTCCTATGCCCAGCTGATCGGCAGTACCCGGAGCACAGAGGAAATCTGCCGCTGTATCGGCGCTGACAGCCTGGCCTATATCAGCAACGAAGGGCTGCGCCGGGCTATCGGCCGCGATTCCGTCTGCGATGCCTGTTTCTCTGAACATTATCCAACGCCGCTCTTTGACTACAAAAAAATCATCGATGCCGAAAAAGAACGCCGCGCCAGCTTAACAGAACACAAAGGATGATTTTCGATGATGATAGAACGTGTGCCTGTTCGGAACAACCACAAAGAACAGTCTAAAAAGCAGAAAGGATCTGTCCATGAGCAAAGAAAAACCCTCTGACAAAACTCCGGGGCGCAAGCCCTCTCCCCATGCCGAGGCTGCAGCTGCGTACCGCGAAGCCGGCGTCGATCTGGAGCGCGGCTACGAAGTCGTGCGCCGTATAAAAGAAGATCTTGAGAGCACAAAACGCCCCGGTGCGCTCGACTCACTCGGCCGTTTTGGCGGGCTCTTTGATCTTTCTCTTCTGGGCTTCAGTGAGCCTGTTCTCGTCTCCGGCACCGATGGCGTGGGAAGCAAACTGCTGCTCGCCATGGCTATGAACCAGCACGACACCATAGGCATCGATGCCGTCGCCATGTGTGTCAACGACGTGCTTGTGCAGGGCGCGGAACCCCTCTTCTTTCTGGACTACATCGCCCTGGCAAAAGCAGATCCTAAGCTTGTCGCCGAGATTGTCTCCGGCGTCGCCAGGGGCTGCCGCGAAACCAACTGCGCCCTGATCGGCGGCGAAACCGCCGAAATGAGCGACCTTTATGCTGAAGGGCATTATGATCTTGCCGGCTTTTGCTGCGGCGTGGTCGAAAAGGCAAAGCTGATCAGCGGCGAAAACGTGCAGAGCGGTGATCTGATTATCGGACTGCCCTCCAGCGGCTGCCACTCCAACGGCTTTTCCCTGCTGCGCAAAATTTACTTCAAAGACCATGCCTATCGCTGCGAGAGCCGCTTCCCGGAACTCGAAAAAAGTCTCGGCGAAACACTGCTCAGCCCGACGAGGCTCTATGTAAAACCCGTGCTTGCCCTCTTAAAGGCTCTGGAGGGAAAGATTCACGGCATGGCTCACATCACCGGAGGCGGTTTTTTTGAGAATGTGCCGCGCATGAGTCCGCAATGTTTCCGTTATGTTTTCGATAAAAAGAGCTGGATCCAGCCGCCCATCTTTGCCCTGACTCAGAAAATCGGCGGGCTCAGCGAAAAAGAGATGTTCAACATCTTCAATATGGGCATCGGCTACATGATCGCCCTGCCTGCAGAGCAGGCCGAAACCGCTATCGCCATCCTGAAGTCTGCTGGTCAGGCCGCTGCCGTCATCGGGCATATTGAAGAAGGTGAGGGTGTGATCCTTGAGTAAGCCGATGGATGACAATACCCGTTCTCTTGTTGCGGCTGCAGCTTTTTCTGGTAAAACATCGCAAATGACGCCCATGAACGAAAGCAGACCGTTTTCTCCTGTCCGCCTGGCCGTCTTTGCCAGCGGCAGGGGCACAAATTTTCGCCGCATTTACGAACTCTGGCAGGCAGGCGCAATGCCGGAGATCGAGCTCTCCCTGCTGGTCTGCGACAAAGCCTGCGGGGCCGCCGACTTCGCGGCTGAGAAGCATTTTCCCCTGCTCTTTGCGAGGCCACACGACTTCCCCGATAAAGCCGCCTGTGAAACGTTTATTCTGAGCAAGCTGAGAGAAAAACGCATCGAGCTGATCGCCCTGGCCGGCTATCTGCGCCTCGTGGGCGAGGTGCTGCTCAGCGCCTATCCCTCCCGCATCCTCAACCTGCATCCTTCCCTGCTCCCCGCCTACCCGGGTAAGGACGCTATCGCCAGAATTTACGCTGCCGCTGAAAAGTGCGGCGGGGTAAGTGTGCATCTGGTCGATGCAGGGCTGGATTCCGGTCCCCTGCTCGCCCAGGAAGCCGTCCCGCTAACGCCCGGCATGAGCCTTTGCGATTTTGAAACGGCCGTGCACAACAAGGAACACGAGATCTACCCGCAGGTCATCCGGCGTGCAGCTGCGGAGATTGCTGCTGAAAAAGGGAGAAATCCTGTCTCGCAGGAAACAGCTTCGCAGAGCGTGCCGGAACCCCGTTCAAGTCACCTGTGACCCGCACAGAATACAGCATAATGCTCCAAAACCAGGCAGGGAGGAAAACTGATGATGAAAAGCGCATTGATTTCAGTCTATAAAAAAGAGGGCGTGAGCGCATTCGCCGCTGAATTGCAGAAGCTCGGCTACCGGCTACTGTCGACCGGCGGTACGGCGAAAATTCTGCGTGAAGCGGGACTGGAGGTCACAGACGTCTCCTCCCTGACCGCATTTCCGGAAATACTGGAGGGCCGCGTCAAAACCCTGCATCCCGCCATTCACGGAGGCATTCTGGCCCGCCGCAAAAGACCTGACGATATGGCCTGCCTGCAGAAACTCGGCATCGCAACCATCGACCTTGTCTGCGTGAATCTCTACCCCTTTGCTGAAGCCCTGCAGAAGGGCCTGCCAGAAGCAGGGATGATCGAGAATATCGACATAGGAGGGCCCACGCTGCTGCGTGCCGCCGCAAAAAATTATCAGGATGTGACCGTCGTGACCGACCCTGCCGATTATCCGGCTGTGCTCGAGGCCCTGCGCGAGGAAAAGACGAGGGGCGAAGTCGCCAGAGCTGCAGCCCTGCCCCTGCGCCGACGCCTGGCCTGCAAGGTTTTCGAACTGACCCAGGCTTATGACAGGCTGATTGCCGCCTGGTTTCGCAGCACGGAGAACGCCGCAGATGGGCCGGAAAAGGAAGAGGTTAAGACGTCAGCTGAAAAGCTGTCAAATACCTCTGCTCTATATGAAACAGAGCTTGACGAAGAAGGCGAATTTCCTCCGCTGCTGCAGTTGAAGTTCGAAAAAGTTTCGGGACTCCGCTACGGTGAAAATCCTCATCAGAAAGCTGCTTTTTACCGCCTGCCTGAGTGCTCGGATCTCTCGCTGGCCGAAGCCAGGCAAATCCACGGCAAAGAGCTGAGCTACAACAACATTCAGGATGCCAACGCCGCCATTGAGCTGCTGCACGAGTTCAGCCGACCCTGTGTGGTCGCTCTGAAACACATGAATCCCTGTGGGCTTGGCCTGGCGGACCATTTGGACGAAGCCTGGGACAAAGCCTATGCCTCTGATCCTGTGAGTATTTTCGGCGGTATCGTCGCGGCCAATCGTGAAATAAGCAGCAGCATGGCGAAAAAAATGCACGGGATTTTTCTGGAGATCATCATTGCGCCTTCCTTTGCTCCAGAAGCTTTGGCTATTCTGCAGCAAAAGAAAAACCTTCGTCTTCTGACTCTCCCCATGTGCGGCGGAAGGCCGCGTCAGACGCTGAAAATGGTTTCGGTCCTTGACGGTCTCCTGCTGCAGGAGCGTGATTTCCGCCAGGTGAGCGAAGCTGAGCTTCGCGTGATGGGCCATATCGATGCCGACGGCGCCACCCGCCGGGAGCTCCTGGAAGCTTTTCTGGTGGTCAAACACTGCAAGAGCAATGCCATCGTTCTCTACAAAAACGGGGCGACCGTGGGCCTCGGCGTGGGCCAGAGCAATCGCGTCGGAGCCTGTAAAATCGCTCTTGAACAGGCCGGTAAAAAAGCCAGGGGCGCGGTGCTCGCCTCAGACGCTTTCTTCCCCATGTCGGACAGCTTGGAACTGGCTGTCCAGGCAGGTATCCGTGCCGTGATTCAGCCGGGCGGATCCATTCGCGACGAAGATTCCGTCAAAGTTGCCGACGCAGCGGGTATTCCCATGCTCGCCACGGGCATACGCCACTTCTGGCACTGAAAAAATAAGGAGAATCCGTCGATGGAAAAAATACTCGTTATCGGTCACGGCGGGCGTGAAATGGCCCTTGTCAAAGCTTTTCTGCGCTCGCCCAGCGTCAGCGGCGTGATCTGCGCCAGAGGTTCAGACGGCATTGCCGAACTCTGTCCCTGCTTCGACATCGCTGAAGATGATTTTACTGCTCTCATCGAGCTGACCAGGCATGAACAGATCAGCCTGGTCGTCGTTGGTCCGGAGCAGCCGCTTGCCGCCGGGATCAGCGACGCTTTTGCAAATGCCGGGATCGACATTTTTGCACCGACCCAGGCTGCGGCCCGCATTGAGAGTTCCAAAGCTTACGCTAAAAAACTCATGCTGCGCGTCGGTGTTCCCAGCGCCACCTGTCAGATTTTCCAGGATAAGGCGTCGGCGCTTTCTTATGTCAAGCAGGCGGCCTATCCCCTGGTGCTGAAGGAGGATGGCCTGAGAGGCGGCAAGGGCGTCAGAATCTGCTTCAGCGTTCATGAGGCGCTTGCTCATCTCGAGGATCTCAGGGTGGATAAGGACAACCGGCTCGTCGCGGAACAGTTTCTTGAGGGATTTGAGTTTTCTCTGATCGTCCTGGCAGACGGCACACGCACTCTGCCGCTGCCTCTGGCTCAGGATCACAAGGCCATAGGCGACGGCAACAAGGGGCCAAATACCGGCGGCATGGGCGCGGTTTCACCCGTTCCCCGTGTCTCGGAAGAACTGCAGCGCCTCTGTCTGCAAAAAATCATTGAACCCGTCCTCAAAGGTCTTGTGGAAGAGGGCCACCCCTTCCGCGGCTTTCTCTATGCCGGATTAATGATGACGGCAGAAGGACCGGAGGTCATCGAATTTAACGCCCGTCTGGGCGATCCGGAAGCGGAGGTCATTTTGCCCCGTCTCAGGGGGGATCTCGCCCAGGCCATTCGTCACCTGATTAACGGCGCTTCACCGGAACCCCTGCCTGTCTGCAAAGAAAGCTGCCTCGGTGTGGTTCTCGCTGCCCCCGGCTACCCGGAGAAGCTTACCGGCTCGCCTCTTCTGCCGCCCGGTCTGATGGAGGAAGTCCGCAAGTCCGATGACCTTGATTTCATTCACATGGGGTCAAAAAAAATCTCTGAAAAACAGTGGCAGGCTGCGGGTGGACGCGTCTGTCTCGTGTCAGCTTCAGCCCCGGATATTCCTTCCTGCCGCGAGCGTCTTTACGGTCTGCTTGACAGAGCCCTGCCCCCCGATGGCGGTTTCACCTTTCGCCGCGATATCGGGAATTACGCTGAAAAAAACTGAAAAACATCAAATAAGGAGGTTTTCATGCTCAACCGTTACTCTCATCAGGAAATGCGCGATATCTGGTGCGACGAAGCCATTTTCTCAGCCTGGCTGGAAGTCGAATTGCTGACCGCCGAAGCCTGGTCCAGGCTGGGGGCAATCCCCGAGGAAGACGTCCGAACGCTGCGCGCCAAAGCCAGGTTCACCGTGCCCCGCATCCGCGAAATAGAGGAAAGCACGCGCCACGATGTGGTGGCTTTTACACGCTGCGTCTCTGAAAGCCTCGGCCCGGAAAAGAAGTGGGTGCACTACGGCCTGACCTCCACGGATGTCGTTGACACGGCCTATGGCCTGCTCTACAAAAAAGCCGACACCCTGCTGCTCAAAGAGATCGATGCGTTGCTCGCCGTCATTCGGGAAAAAGCTTTTCAATACAAACTCACGCCGATGATGGGACGCACTCACGGGATTCATGCCGAAATCACCTCTTTCGGCCTGAAAATGGCCAACTGGTACGCAGAACTCAGCCGCGACCGCGAACGCTTCATCTCTGCGGCTCACGGTGTCGAATGCGGCAAAATTTCCGGGGCTGTGGGCACCTTCGCCAACTGTCCCCCCTTCATTCAGGACTACGTCTGTGAGAAACTCGGCATAGCTTCCGCCCCCATCTCCACACAGATTCTGCAGCGTGACCGTCATGCCGCCTATTACAGCAGCCTTGCCCTTCTCGCTTCCTCGGTGGAAAAATTCGCGACCGAGATTCGCCATCTCCAGCGCACCGAGGTACACGAGGTCGAAGAATACTTTGCTTCAGGGCAAAAAGGCTCCTCAGCCATGCCGCACAAGCGCAATCCCATCGGCTGCGAAAACCTCTGTGGCTGTGCCCGCATCATGCGCGGCTATATGCTTGCCGCCTTTGAAGATATCAACCTCTGGCACGAACGCGACATATCCCACTCATCCGCCGAACGCATTATCGCACCTGACGCCACAGAACTGCTGCACTATCAACTGATCCGCTTCCGCCACATTCTGGAAAAGCTCAGCGTCTTTCCTGAACGTATGCGCCAGAACATCGAACTCACCTGCGGGGTCATTTACTCACAGCACGTCATGCTCGCACTGATCGAAAATGGACTCAGCCGCGAAGCTGCCTACGACAAAATTCAACCCCTGGCCATGAAGGCCTGGACCGAACATCAATCCTTCCGCCAGCTTCTCGAAAGCTCCGGCCTGGCCGCTGAACTCGGCCCGAAAAAACTGGATCAGTGCTTTGACCCTCTCTACCACCTGAAAAATGTCGACCTCATCTTTGACCGCGTTTTCGGCTGTCACGAGTAAGTATTTGCTGATGTGGTTCAAGCACTATGCCATCACGTCAAGTTTCGTTCAGAGGAGGTGGCGGCTTCGCACAACTGTCAGCGAAGCCTGAAAGGTGAGTTCTCAATATGAGGCCCAAAACAGAAATCCGTTGCTCCGCGTGATGGCTTCGCGGAGCAACGGATCATTAGAATAACGCAAAAAATATAAGGAGAGTAAGTATTTGCTGATGTGGTTCAAGCACTATGCCATCACGTCAAGTTTCGTTCAGAGGAGGTGGCGGCCTCGCTCAACTGTCAGCGAAGCCGCCAGCCTTTGGGGAACAATGGTGTTAGCTTTAACTAACTGTGATCATGGTAGCATTGGCTAACTGCCATGTCAAGCGTTATTTCAAAAAAATTTTTCGCTCTTATTAATGGGCCATATTTATGGTCCAGCTTCATTTGCTCGCCTGACTTTGCCTTGTGGTTCTGTCTTTAAGTAAATTTAATTAATTTTAATAAAAAGCGACCCCCGGAATTCCGCAAGAACATTCCGGAGGTCGCTGCCTTGATCGGAGTTATTTTCAGTCCTCCGCGCCGGCGATGATGGCCAGCCCGGCAGAAGCGCCGATGCGGGTGGCTCCGGCTGCGATCATGGCCATGGCTTCGTCGTAACTGTGAATGCCGCCGGAGGCTTTGATCTGGGCGCGATCGCCAACGGCTTCTTTCATGATGCGGATATCTTCGACGCGGGCGCCTCCGCCGACAAAACCGGTGGAGGTCTTGACAAAGTCCGCGCCTGCCGCGACTGCCGTTCTGGCGGCCTCTGCAAGCACGTCGGGCTGGAGTTCGGTCGCTTCCAGAATGACTTTGACGAGCCGCTCTTTGGCCGCGGCGACAACGGCTTCGATATCTTTTTGCACTTCGGTCCACCGGCCATCTGCAACGAGGCTGCGGTTCAGCACCATGTCCACTTCGTCGGCACCGTCAGCAACAGCCTTCGCGGCCTCTGCAGCTTTAATCTCCGTGCAGTTAACCCCCAGCGGAAAGCCAATCACGGTGCAGACCTTCGCCCTGCTGCCTTTGAGACATTCGGCCGCGAGCGGGACATAGCAGGGCTGTATGCAGACGGAAGCAAAGTCATTTTCCGCAGCCTCGCGGCAGAGGCGGCGGATATCTTCACTTGAGGCGTTGGGGGCGAGCAGGGTATGATCGATCATGCGGGCGATGTCGTGTTTTTTCATTTTCTCCTCCGGTGCTTTGACTAAAATTTGATGACTAAGATTTGATGATAAATCAGTTTAATCTGGCGTGTTGATCTTTATTTGAGGTAGGGCTGAGATTCCGCGTGGCTTATCTGCTGCGCGTCGTCGGCATCGGCGGACGCTCTGTTTTATCGAGGGTGAACACCTCGGAGTACACATTGTAGACTTCCCCGGCTATGCGCATGGGCAGGATCAGGCGATAGGCAGCGGCATCTTTCTGCGGCAGCAGCCTGGAGAGATCAAAAGACCAGGATATCGAGTTTCCTTTGCGCAGAACGTTTTTCACTTTGTCAAATTCTTCTTTCGGAATGGCCTTTTCCGAGTGCATAAATCGGGCTTCGCCCAAATCGCTCCAGACGCCGCCGACTTTTTTCTGGAGACCGATAAATTCAGGATGTCCGATGGGCTGAGCGTACTCCACTTCGGAATCCATGTTATTGATCAATTCAACATTGACTTTGTCCACTTTGCTTTCGGGAAAGGGATTGTCGGTCACGCGGAAAATAAGCTTTCCCACGGGATTATCTGTGGGATAACCGAGGGCGCAGCCGGCCTTTACGTAAGCCCGGTAAAGATCGTGCAGACTCACGCTGTAGTAATCCTTGATGCCTTTCCGATCCAGCTTGCCATAACGCACAAAAGGATCCGAAATGCAGACCTCTTTCTGATCCTCCGAAATGGCATAGGCCACGAGATACTGGGCACGGCCGCTGGAATAAGGCCAGCCCTCCGTTTTCTCAGCCACCACGGCGAGAATCACGGGCATCTTCCATTTGGCAAAGCTCTCGTAGAGATGGTCAGAAAATGCCTCCTCATCTTTCTTGTCGAAGATCTTGTAGTGCACGCGATACTGGGAGCTGTTAATCATGTTGAGCAAGGGCAGAAGGCGCGTCCCCCCGGCATTGGTACCTGCCTCCCTGGCGATATCCTTTTGCTCGCACTCAAGGTCTGAGATGTTCGCAAGGATGGCCTTAACCGAAGCAGGCCCCCCGAACGTATCTTCTTCCTGCGCATACGTGCTGAGCCCCTCCGTCACACCGATCCAGCCCTCTCCTTCAGCCTTGACCGGAGCTGTCGAGAGCAGGCTCATGATGAGAAAAGATGAGAGAAGCAGGAGCAGCCAGGTCACAGACGATTGTCGAGAGGCCGCCGCTGTGGGCTGCTTTAAAGTCTCGGCTGTCCCTAATAACACAGTTCTATAAGAGTTAGGAGAAGCGGAAGTAAACTGATTCATGTTCGTGCCTCACTATTTTTAGCTGATTCGACGCAGCTTTCAGGACAGATCCTGCAAGCAGTTCGAGATCTGCAGCGGCTTGGACTGCTGCCGATATTCTCATCAATCAACACGCTTTTCTCGCGCTTTTTGTCACAGCCGTGCCGTCGCCTCCGGGCGACCCGCCTCCGGACGACCAGGGCGCTCCAGGACATGAAATCTCTTTCTCATCCTTTCACAGGGTGAAACCACCATCAACGGTCAGGCACTGGCCCGTGATAAAAGAGGCTTCTTCCAGGGCGAGAAAACGAATGGCAGCAGCCACTTCCTCCGGGCGGCCAAGGCGTTCCAGCGGTGTTCGCTCCGCCAGATCCCTGAGTTCCTCCGGACTGAAGTCCCGGAGCATCTCGGTTTCAATCACCCCTGGCGCCACAGCGTTGACCCGCACGCCCGAAGGTCCGCACTCGGCCGCCAGCGAACGGGTCAGCCCGACGATGGCCGCCTTGCTGACGCTGTAGGCGACTTCGCAGGAAGCTCCGTGCAGCCCCCAGATGGAAGCGACATTGACGATACTGCCGTGATGGCAGCTGAGCATGGCGGGCATGACCACCCGGCAAAGCCGCCAGGCCGCGCTCAGATTGACCTGCATGATCTCCTGCCGCCGTGCTTCGCTGAGGTCGCAGAAAAGACCCCAATCGGAAATTCCGGCATTATTGACAAGAATATCCAGGCCCTCGCTGCGGGCGATGTCCTCCACCTGTCCAAGAAAAGCGTCGAGTTCCTGCTCCTGGGAAAAATCAGCCTGCAGCAGACGGCAGGCCTTAAGTTCTTCACCAAGAGCACGGGCCTTTTCCCCGTGATGGGCATAGTGCAGGATCAGGTCGCAGCCTGCGCGGGCCAGAGCTTTGGCCGTGGCGCTTCCGATGCCGCCGCTGGCCCCTGTCACTAAGGCGAGAGGGCGTTTTTTCCCGTCATGATCCTGCTGGCAGAAATCTTTGGCGAATGAATTCTGTTTCATGATGACTAACACCTTTTACTATGCTGGATCTCGCGTGCGGGAAACGGGTCTGCGACCTCTGTCTTTTAGACCCTGTAAGTCCCGCAGCTCAGCTCATGGCTGGGCGCTGAAGGGACAAGTATCAATCCCGGCTGCTCAGCCGCAGCGCACGGATGCGCTTCAGCTTTTCTTCATTCCAGTTAAGACTACCTTTTTCCTGACCCGCTTCATAGTCCCGAAGAACCGCACGGGTCTGTTTGTAGAGCAGGACCAGGGCAATCACATTGGGCAAGGCCATGAGACCCATAAAGAGATCTGCAAGCGTCCAGACAAAATCACCGCTGGCACTGAGAGCGCCGATGGCCAAAAAAGCAAGAGAAACTACCCGAAAACCACTGACCAGAAACTTGTTCTGTCCTGCCAGAAATTTCACATTGGATTCCGCAAAAAAATACCAGCCGACAATGGTGGTCAGGGCAAAGCAGCTCAGGGCAATGGCGAGAAAAACCTCACCGAAGGCTCCGAAATTATTCTGGAAGGCCGTCTGAGTCATCAGCTCAGCACGGCCAGCCATTTCTTCTGCGGAAATGGTGGCATCGTAACTGCCGCCGATGAGGTTGACCAGAACGGTGCTGAGACAGATCAGAAAGGTGGAGATAAAAACGCCAACCATGGCCAGAAAGCCCTGTTCTGCCGGGTGTTCTGCTTCCGCAACTGCATGAGAATGGGGGGTTGAACCCATGCCCGCTTCATTCGAGAAAAGGCCTCTGGCCAGGCCAAAACGCGCAGCCTCGCGCATGCTGATGCCGAGCACGCCTCCGCCTATGGCCTCAGGGCGAAAGGCTCCGAGAAAGATCCATTTCAGAGCCAGGACAAGGGAGCCAAGATTCATGAGAAGGATGAGCAGCGAACCGAAAATATAAATGAAGGCCATGATGGGCACGACCGTCTCCGAAAATTTGCCGATGCGATCCATCCCACCGGCAAGAATCACCCCGACGATGACGACGAGACTAATGCTGATCCAGTCGGTGGGCAGACCAAAGGCCGAATGCAAAGAACCCACCACGGCGTTGGACTGCACCATAAGGCCGACAATGCCCAGTCCTGAAATGCAGAGAAGGGCGAAGAAAATGGCAAAGACTCTGGATTTGAGGCCATGAAGAATGTAATAGGCCGGACCGCCAACTTTTTGTCCATGATGTTCTTCACGGTAAAGCTGGGCCAGAACAGCCTCCGAAAAAATGGTGGACATCCCGAAAAAGGCTGAAAGCAGCATCCAGAACGCTGCTCCGGGACCTCCCAGGGCGACGGCTGAGGCCACGCCGATGATATTCCCGGTGCCGACCTGGGCGGCGATGGAGGTCGCGAGCGATTGAAAAGGCGTCATGCTGCCGGCCCGGGCTGGTTTTTTGGCCAGAATATCCGCCACCATCTTGCGTATGGTCTTAAAGAGGTATTTCAGCTGGGGAAAGCGCAGCGCCACACTTAAGAAGACTCCGGTACCGAGTAGAGCAAAGAGCAGAATGTTATCCCATAGAAAATCTTTTATCGCCTTGAGCAGGGTATAAACAGGCAGAGCTTCAACCGTTAGAAAAAGGCCAGTCGCCGTCTCAGGAAGAAAAACTAAAGGCTGAGCCACAACAGTCTGGCCAGTTGTGAGAAGGCAGAACAGGAAGGGCAGTAAGAGAAAGAAGAGGGGCAGACGAAATCGCTTTGAACCTTGATCTTTGCTTTGAGCCAGACGGGGAAAGAAGCGCCCCAGCAGGTACACACAGAGGATGATCAGGCCGGAGCGGACAAAGGCAGCGATCAGAAGATTGATGAAAGGCGCTGAATTCCAGTCCTCATAGTGAAAGCCCAGACGCACAAAGTATTCGACCGCGTTGCCCCCGAAATCCGAGAGCGTCAGGCCAATCACTAAGGGAAGTTCATAGACCTGATCGTCTTTCAAAACCACCAGACGGTAGACCACGACATAGCCAAGATAGAAAAAAGTTTCCAGAAAATAAGAAAGAACATCCGGCTGAGCTGCAGTCGACAACGAGGCTGCGATGACGCGCGTTAGACAGACCATCAGGCCAGTGGCAAGACCCATGGGTATGGGTTTAAGCTCACGCTTTATGAGAAGGGCCGTGATCAAAACAATGATGCCAGCTGAAAAACGAAAATCGTGACCTGCCACGGGGATCTGCAGCAAGGAGGCTAGTGCAGAAGATAGGATAATCCAAAAAATAAGCATAAAGACCTCTCTTCCTCCTAACTTTATTTTAACATAGGCTTTCATTCTTGCCCGCCTTTCTGCCATGAAAAGCGACGTCCACTATGTCGGCTGAAAGATGAAAAGAAACGGGATGAGGCAGTGGGACAAGACAGAAGAACGTTTTTAAGCTTACAATATGAACGTGTTTCGCGTTCCATTTCATTGCAAGCTGAGAAAGAAGAGGTGATGTGCAAAAATGGGAATGATGCTTCTGCTCAGCCTTCTGCTTTTTCTTGCAGGTTTTGTCGATTCCATCGCCGGTGGCGGTGGTTTAATTTCGCTCCCCGCTTATCTGATTGTCGGTCTGCCTCCCCATCAGGCCATCGCCAGCAATAAGTTTTCCGCCGCTGTCGGAACGACGGCTTCCGCCTTCCGTTTCTTTCGCAAAGGCTACATGAGCCGGGAATGCCTGCTCTATATCGTTCTGGCCATGCTTGGAGCACAAGTCGGTTCCCGGCTCGCCGTGCATATTCCTGAACGTCTTTTTCAGGGCATCATGCTGATCGTGCTGCCTCTGGTCGCGCTCTTTTCTTTTTTGAGCCAGCGTCGCCGCGAAAAACTGGAGCAAAGGCCAAAAGAAGCCAGACAGAAAACTCTGGAAAGCAAAACTTTGACAACGCCGCAAGGCGGCGAGGCGGCAAGTGCGGCTCCGAAATTGCAGAAAAACACGACTCAGGCTGCGCCGCAAAGCTTCGACAAAACAACAATAAATAGCCCGATTCCGGCAAAAGTCAGCCGTCGCCAGCTCCTTATCGCCTCCGCAGGTTCATTGCTCATCGGCTGCTATGACGGCCTTTATGGGCCAGGAACCGGCACTTTTCTACTGCTTTTGCTCAGCGAACTTGCCGGCTACAATATGACCCATGCGGCAGGAACCACCAAGGCAGTTAACCTCGCAAGCAATATCGGCAGTCTGATCTTCTTTTTCAGCACTGATCTTATTCGCTATGCCTATGCACTTCCGGGAGCGGCCTTCTGTATGCTGGGCCATGTGGTGGGCAGCGCACTGGTCGTTAAAAAAGGCCGTAAGATGGTGCAGGCGATCATTTTCGTCGTCCTGCTGCTGCTCTTTATCAAGGTGATCTCAGATATGCTGCAATAACGAAAATTGCAAATGCGGACAGCAAACAAACTTTTTCAAGGAGGACAAAATGAGTCGCATCGCATTTATTGGAACCGGCGTCATGGGCGCGCCTATGGCAGGACACCTCGCCCGGGCAGGTCACGAGGTTCACGCCGTCAACCGTACTTATGCTAAAGCTCAGAAAGCCGCTGAAACTTACGGCTACAAGGCGGAGCGCTCGCTTGCGGAGGCTCTGAAAGGGGCCGATGTCGTCTTCACCATGGCCGGTTTTCCGTCTGAAGTCGAAGAACTTTACTTCGCACCCGGCGGCATTCTCGCCCTGGCCAGGCCCGGCGCCCTGCTCATCGATCTGACAACCTCGACCCCGGCCCTGGCTGAAAAAATTGCGAAAGAGGGTCTAAAACGGTCTTTACTCGTCGTAGATGCCCCGGTTTCCGGCGGCGACAGCGGGGCTAAAGCCGGTACGCTGGTGGTCATGTGCGGGGGCAGCGAAGAAGCCTTCGACGCCGCAAAGCCTTATCTCGAATGCTTTGGCAAAAGCGTCACCCGCCTGGGCGAAGCCGGTTTCGGTCAGCATTGCAAGGCCTGCAATCAAATCTGCGTGGCCGGTAATACCGCTGCTTATTCTGAGGCCATGGTCTACGCCAACAAGGTCGGCCTCGATCCCAGTCAGATGTTCCAGGTGATTTCTGGCGGCGCGGCAGGCAGCTGGCAAATTGAGCACATGGCGCCGCGTGCGCTCGCGGGCGATATTGCCCCGGGCTTTTTTATCAAACACTTCATCAAGGACATGCGCATAGCCCTGAGTGAGGCCGAAGCAAAAGGTCTTAAGCTCCCCATGACCGCGACCGTACTCCAGCTCTACGAAGACCTCGCCGCCGCAGGCAAAGGAGATCTTGGCACTCAGGCCCTGTTTGAAGAATATAAATCCTAGAACCTGCTCCCAAAGTCATTTACCGGTTTTGGAAGCAAGATCTTATGCCTGTGCTTGCGCCCGAACTGCTTTGTTTTCGTGCGGGATCAGGGCGGAAGATTCTACGAGTCGTTTCCTCGCGCCTGACGAATGGAATCTACCAGATTTAAGACTTGCTTCCACTCAAGTTAAGGAAAATACGTTAAAATAGCAGCAGGAGAAATCATGCCTGCATGAACAAAGTTTACAGCACCCCTAAAGTTAAAAAACAGCGCAACCTCCTGAAATATGGCTTGAGCGTCATTTTTATGCTGCTCGTCCTTTTTGTGACGCTCTATTTTCTCCTTAAAGATGCTTCGCTTGAAGAAATCCGACGCTCCCTGCTTCTGGCCGACCTGCGCTGGGTCACTGCAGGTTTTGCGCTGATGTTGCTGCACCAGCTCTGTGTGGCCGAAATCCTGCGTCAGATGCTGATTCAGGTGGTGGGCGTTGATCCACCCTACTTAACCTGTCTGAATACGGCCTTCATCGGCTTTTATTTTAACAACATCACCCCCTCGGCAACGGGTGGGCAGCCCATGGAGATGTACTATCTCTACCGCTGTAAAGTCGACATCGCAGGCAGCAGCATCATTTTCATGGTCATGACCATGCTTTATAATTTCGCCCTGCTGATCTACGGGATTTTCATGTATTTCTGGCAGCACACGCTCGTCTCTTCCAGCCTTTTCGGGCTGAAATACGTGCTGATTTTCAGTATCGTCTTTAACCTGGGCTTGCTGCTCATGTGTTTCGGCCTTACTTTTTTTCCTCATGGCTTTCGCAAGGCCTGTCTGGGGACTCTGCAATTTTTCCTGCGTCATCGTCTGATCCGCAGTAACCATGTCCTCCAGCGGGTCGAACGCTTCTTTGAGCAGTACAGCAAAAGCGCCAGCCAGCTCTGGCACAATCCTGCATTGCTCCTGCGGCTGAGCGCTTTGAGTTTTCTGCAGCTGGCGGCCTTGCACCTTGTCCCCTTCTGTGCCGGTCGTGCCCTCGGCGCCGACGCCTCGATATTCGTCCCCAGTATCGCCCTGCAGGCGGTCCTCACACTTGCCGCCTCAGGCTTTCCTACCCCCGGCGCTGTCGGCCTCACCGAGAGCGGCTTTGTGGCCATGTTCTCTTCGGTCATCCCCGCTGACAAGGTCATGCCCGCCATGATTCTCACGCGAGTGATCAATTTATATGCATTTCTGCTGCTCTCCGGCTTCGTCACGATGCTGGCCTTTATGACGGCCGGTTCGCAGCACAGTCATATGAGAAGAGTTCGTTCTGCTGCTGATCCTGTGGTCCTTCCTGAAGCCAACATCTCTGAAATACATAATAAAAAAGACAAAAATATCCCTGCGGACAAACAAAAAAACCAAAAGCAAAATGAATAAATGTGTTAATATATGGCTAATCAAACATGGAGGTGGAGCTATGTCGGAAGGAAAAAAGGACTTGGGAAAAGACATGGAAAAGGCAGTGAAAGAAGCGGCAGAAGAAAGTAAAAAAGCGGCTGAAAAAGTCGCTGAAAAAGGACAGAAATCTGCCGAGAAAGTCGCTGAAAAGGGGCAGAAAGCAGCTGAAAAGATCGCTGAAAAAGGACAGAAAGCTGCCGAGAAAGTCGCAAAAGAGGGCAAAAATGCTCTTGAAGCATTTGCAGAAGAGGGACAAAAAGCTTCCGCCAAGGCAATGAATAAGCTGGGCGACATGGCTGAGAATGTGAAGGAATCCACTTCGGAGATGGCCACTGCAGCAGGTGAAAATTTGCAGGCTGCTGCCGAAAAAATCGTGGATAAAGTTCGCGATATCAGCGGAGATGCTGGGGATAAGTTGAGCAGCTTCGCTAAAAAGGCCAGGGAAGAAGTTCAGGACGCCGTTGAAGAGGCCGGGAAAATGCTCAATGATGTTAAAAAAAAACATCTGACAAAGTAGAAGAGACTTCAGAAGAAATAACGGAAGCCGCGACCAGAGAAGAAGATGAAAAAGATAACGTGATCAGCCACGTGGGGGGCTTTTTCTCATCTCTTTTTGGTTTGAAAAAGGATTCACCTAAACAAGAAGAAGCCACTCAGCCCCAGGAGGAAAATCAGATGACAGAAAATAACGAAAACATCACGGACGATGAAGTCCAGCAGAATTTAGACGAAAACTTTGAAAATCTCCAGGGCAGGGACATTGCCGTCGATCTCTCTCAACACGAAAAGGCCATTGCCCTCAGCGAAGATGGCCGGATTCTTACGGCTGCCAACGCCAATGCGGAAAGTCAGCTCTCCTTTAACGAGCAGGTCATCGAGAAGATTGCTACGATTGCGCTACGTGATGTCGAAGGCGTTCTGGCTGCAACCGGCAGCGGCGGCTTTTTCAATCTGAAAAACAGCAAAGGCGTAGAAATTCAGATCCAGGAAGACGAGAGCGTGGTCGTCAATCTCGAAGTTATTCTAGAATACGGTCGCTCTGCGCCCGAGGTTTTTAAGCAGCTCAAAGAGAAAATCGGCAGCAGTATCCGCGACATGACCGGCCTCTCTGTGCAGGCAATCAATGTGCGCGTGATCAATGTCCTGACTCCCGAAGAGTTTAACGGCAAGCAGTAAGTGCCGCAATGGCACTTACTGCGTTACTGAGCTGGGTTACTGGCCGTAGCCTGGCTCTTCTTTATTTGGCAGGGTGATGAGTTCATACTCCAGCTGGCCGAGGCCAATTTCTGCAGCATAGTCTATCTGATGACGCCAGTTGGTTCCGGGGTGAAGGGCGTTAAAATAATCTTCGCCGGGGGCGAGGCCGTCCAGGGCTGAGCCCGGAAGAGGTCTTTGTTTAAGGCACATCTCAGTGCAGGCAAGATCGAGGGCAACAGGGTCTTTGGAACAGAACATCCCCAGATTGGGAAGAATCGGGGTATCGTTTTCACTGTGGCAGTCGCAGAAGGGCGAGATGTCTGTGGCGATGAGGATGTGAAAGTGCGGACGGCCAGCGATGACGGCCGCGGCGTATTCATCAATCTTCTCGTTGAGAATATCGTTGCTCTCATCTCCGGGAGCAGCAATGGCATCTTTGGGGCAGACGCCGATACAGCGCCCGCAGCCCACGCATTTATCGTGGTCGATGTGAGCCCTGGCCTGGACAAAGGAAATGGCGCTCTGTGCGCACTCACGCTTGCAGCGGCCACAGGCAATGCAGCTTTCCGGATCGACCTGAGGTTTTCCCGCATTGTGCATCGCCATTTTTCCTGCCCGTGAACCGCAGCCCATGCCCAGGTTTTTGAGTGTACCGCCGATGCCTGTGGATTCGTGAGACTTAAAGTGCGATAGCGAAATGATGGCGTCCGCGTCCATGATTGCGCGGCCAATGAGCGCCGTTTTGAAGATGCGTCCGTTGGGGACAGGGACGGCGATATCATCGGTGCCTTTGAGACCGTCGCCGATCAGCACCTGAGCGCCAGTCTGGAAAGGCGAGTAGCCGTTGCGGTAGGCTGTTTCGATATGTTCCAGCGCATCTTTGCGCGAGCCCACGTAGAGCGTATTACAGTCGGTGAGAAAGGGTTTCGAACCCAGAGCGCGCAATTTTTCGACCAGCGCCGCGGCATATTGCGGCCTCAGATAAGCCATGTTTCCAGCCTCGCCAAAATGAATCTTTATGGCCGTATAGCTGTTGCGCCAGGGCATCTTGCGGAAGCCGGAAAACTCCAGCAGGCGCAGAAACTTCTCAGGGATATTTTCTTCCGTGTTCGCACGCATATCGGCGAAGTAAACTTTGCTTGCAGTCATCACTTCTCTCCTTTTCCTCTTGCAGCAGGACTTCTCGCTGCATTTGAATCACAACCGTCTCATTGAATCACATCAATCTCTTTATTATAATGATGTGATGAATTTTCTCAAAATCAGAATTTCACAATACACGGTACATGAGCATGATGCAAAATAATCAGCGATCTTCTTCTGCGCCTGGAGCAGGCGTCCCCCATACGCCTTCACCGGCTTCACGCATTCCGGTCCCTGAGGGAAGGCGTTCCTTTCCTGCTTCTGCATCAGGTCATAAGACTTCGGGCAAAGGCGTGCGCGAGGAACGCAGCTCCCGCTCTGCAGCGGGCAATTTGTCTAAGGCAGAAGGTCGTCCCGTCTCAGCAGCGGACAGGAGCTCCCAGGCTCTGCCTGTGAAAAAAAAGCAGAAGCCGCGCCGACGTGGCATCGGCCGCCGCGTCAAGGGCAAGCCCAGTTCTTCGCCCAACAGTCTCGGCTTTTTCCGCTTTTTCAGCATGTTTATCAGCCAGGGTTTGAAAGTTCTGCTGATCTTCTTTCTGCTCTTTTGCTTTGCACTGCTGGGTCTGGGGACCGGCCTGCTTTCCGGTTACATTTCCACCGTCAAAGGGGTGGAGATTTCAGACATCAACAGCTTGTTGAGCAGTGAGCGCACGAAAATTCTCGATATGAACGGCGATGTCATCGACACACTGAAAGGCAGCGGCTCCACCTCGGAATTTGTGCCCTTCTCCGAGATTAAGGACAGCTATATTGACGATGCTTTTATTGCGATTGAGGACGAGCGCTTCGAGTCCCACCCGGGGATCGACAGCAAGCGTATTCTCTCCGCTCTTGTGAGCTTTATTGTAACCAGCGGCAACCCTACGCACGGCGGCTCCACGATTACGCAGCAGGTCGTGCGTATGATTACCGGCCAGGATGAACGCTCCGCTCAGCGCAAAATTCAGGAGTGGTATAACGCCATCGAGCTGGAAAAAAACCGCTCGAAGGACTCGATTATGGAGCTTTACCTGAATCTTGTCCCCATGGCCAATAATCTGCGCGGCGTTCAGACCGCCGCCAAAGCCTATTTCAATAAGGATGCCCGGGATCTGAATCTGGCTGAATGCGCCCTGCTTGCAGGCATTCCCAACCGTCCCCAGACCTACAATCCCATGACCGAATATGGTCGCCGCAACTGTCTCCGCCGCATGCGCATTGTGCTCACCAATATGCTGGAGAGAGAACGCATTACGCCCCAGCAATACGACGAAGCCCTGAACACAGAAATCCGCTTTGACTTTCGCAATCAGGAAAAGGATGAAGAAAATGTCCACAACTGGTTTGTCGAATACGTGATCGACGAGGTTCAGCGCGATCTAATCAGCAAGAAAGGCTACAACCCTGAACTTGCCGCCATGGCCGTCTATAACTACGGCCTCATCATCGAGACCGCTGAGGATCCCGAGGCTCAGAAAAAACTGGAAGAGGTCTTTAAGGATGAAAGCCTCTTTGTCCAGGACAAAACTCAGATCCCCGATACGCCGGAACATCCACAGGCTGCCATCACCCTGATGGATAACCGTGAAGGCTCGCGCGGGCTGGTGCGGGCCATTGTCGGCGGCTACGGGGAGAAAAAGGCCAATCTCGTCTTTAACCTGGCCACAGACGCCCATCGCCAGCCTGGCTCCTCAATTAAACCGGTGCTGGTCTATGCTCCCGCCATTGAGGTCGGCGCGATTTCTCAGGCCACACCTCTGGACGATAAGCCCATGCACCTCGACCCCAACGATCCCTCCCGCGAGTACCCGCAGAACTATTCACGAACCTATCGTGGGCCCGTCACGCTGGAATACGCCATCCTCATGTCCCTCAATACCATCGCTGCGGAAATCTATGCGAAGCGTCTTGGTCCAGAAGTCGGTCTGTCCTATCTCAAGGAAAGCGGTGTGGACCGCACCGACGAACCTTACGTTGCCACCTCTCTGGGCGGCTTTTCCAAAGGCATGAGCAGCTATGAAATGGCCGAAGCCTACAGTGTTCTCGCCAACGGCGGCGTCTACACCAAGCCTTCCGCCTATCTGCGCGTCTTAAATCAGGATGGCACCGTCCTGCTCGATAATACCGTCCGCGAAAGTCATCGCGTGTACCGTCCGGGGACGACGTACATTATCACGCAGATGCTGCGCAAGGTGGCCGAAGTCGACTGGAACTTTGCCATGCCCTCAAATACCCTGGCGGCAGGCAAGACCGGAACGACGGAAAATTTCCGCGATGTCTGGTTCTGCGGCTACACCCCCTACTACACCGCAGCCGTCTGGTATGGCTACGCTAACGCCAGCGGCCGCAATACCTCTGTCCCGGAGATTGACGGCAAAAACCCCTGCCGCATCTGGAAAGCCTGCATGGAATCTCTGCACCAGGATCTTCCCAGAGCCGACTGGGCGCGTCCGGACGATGTCATCAACCTCACCGTCTGCAAAGAGTCCGGTATGGTCGCCACAGAATACTGTGAAGAAAAGATGAATGTTCTCCTGCTCGATGGTTCTCCGGCCAATCCCTCCGAACCCTGCAGCCTTCATACCGCCGAAAAGCAGCGTGAAAAAGAAATGGAAGAGATGCGCAACCGCATGACCCTGCCCAATGGTCTGCCCGTACCCACCATTACTCTTCCCCTCAATCCGAACCATGGGAACAGCGGCTTCAGGATTCCCTGAGCTTTCATGAGCCCATGAAAAGAACCCACCCGGTCAACCTTCTCAAAAATCTTCAATCAAGTCACCCCTGAGGTCAGAAAGGAAATTTTCATGGAAACATACAGCCTCGATTTCTATCAGAAAAGCGCCGACGCCATTCTCGCCAAACTTAAGGAAAAGCCTGAAATTGCCATGATTCTGGGTTCTTCTCTGGGGCCTCTTGGCGATGAAATTGAAGATCGCCTCGAAATACCTTATGCCGATGTCCCGAATATGCTGCGTTCAACAGCCCCCGGGCACGCCAGCAAATTTATTTTCGGCCGTCTTCAGGGCAAAGCCGTGGTCGCCCTCTCGGGACGCTTTCACTCCTATGAGGGCTACAGTTTTGAGGCCCTCGCTCAACCCGTGCGCGTCCTCAAACTGCTCGGGGTCAAAACCCTTATTCTGACCAATGCAGCGGGCTGCGTCCGCACGGACTGGAATCAGGGCGATGTCATGCTCATTACTGACCACATCAAACTCATGGGAGACAGCCCGATGCGCGGGCCGAATATTGACGCTTTCGGCGAACGCTTTTTCGACACCTCAGAAATGTACAGCAAGCGCCTGCGCCGTCTCGCCTGGCAGGCTGCCGACGAACTGGATCAGAATGAGAGCACGCACGAGGGCGTGTATTTCTTCATGCCCGGGCCGCAATACGAAACGCCCGCGGAAATCCGGGCGATCCGCCTTCTCGGCGGCGATGCCGTAGGCATGTCGACCGTCACCGAAGCCTTGACGGCCGCGCACTGCGGCATGGAAGTTCTGGCCTTTTCGCTGCTCACCAACATGGCCGCAGGCATTGGCAACGATAAGCTTTCGGATGCGGAAGTGGCTGCCGGGGCAGCAAAGACCGCACACCGCCTGCAGGCTCTGCTGCGCCGGATAGTCCAAAAGCTCTGATTTTTTCGGGCTAATGCTTGCCCCAATCAACAGTGGAGAAGGAAAACCATGCTCATTAAAAACTGCAGCTACCTGAAACCCAATGGAGAAATCGCTGAGAAGGCGTATTGGCTGATTCAAGATGGTCGACTTCACGAATTGAGCGAGGCGGAAGCCAGGGCCGAAGAAAAGCGTCTCTGCACCTTGCCCCAGGCTAAGCTTTCAGGCCGTACGAACTCGGACGAAAGCCTCTTCTGTCCCCCGGTTTTAGATGCCTCAGGCCTTTTTGCGCTCCCCGCTTTTGCCGATGCGCACTGCCACGTCCCCATGGTGCTTCTGCGTGGCTATGGTGAGGGCCTTCCCCTCCAGCGCTGGCTGGAAGAACGCGTTTTTCCCTATGAGACGACCCTGAGCGACGAAGACGTCTACTGGGGTTCCCTGCTCGGCATCTCTGAGCTGCTGGCCTCCGGCTGCGCCTCTTTCTCAGATATGTACATGAATCTTCCCGGGATTTGCCGCGCTGTGCTTGAGTCGGGAATCAAGGCAAACCTTTCCCACGGCTGCAGCTGCCCCGGTCAAAATCTCCCCTTCGAGCAGACGAACGCTCTCAAGGGGACCGAGGCCATTTTCAACGCAATCAGGAACAGCAGGAAAAAAGGGGCTGAGCTGGACCCTGTCACGCCAGACGGCGGGACTTTGGATACGACAATCTCTGCCAGCTCAGAGGAGGGGCGCCTGCGGGCCGATCTGGCTCTGCATGCCGAATATACCTCCGGGGAGACCACGGCGCGCACCATCGTCGAAGCGGCGAAAGCCCACAAGCTGCGCTTGCAAATTCATCTCTCCGAAACAGAAAAAGAACATGAAGAAGCGAAAGTCCGTCGTGGCGGCCGCAGCCCTCTCGCCTATCTGGCCGCTTGCGGAGCGCTCGAAGTACCGGTGATTTTCGCTCATGCCGTGTGGCTGGAGGAGAGTGACTTTGCCCTTCTTCGTCAGGCCGTGAAACAGGGGGCAGATATTACCCTGGTCCATAATCCCAGCTCCAATCTCAAGTTAGGTTCCGGTATCGCAGATCTTAAGCGCTGGCAGGAGGCCGGCGTCAACATCGCCATTGGCACGGACGGCGCTTCCTCGAACAATAACCTGGATATGCTGGAAGAGATCATGCTGGCCTCCCTCCTGCAAAAGGGCCAGAGCCGCGATCCCATGTTCATGGATCCGGCCATGAGCTTCCAGCTGGCCTCTGAGGGCGGGTACCTCGCACAGGGCCGAAAAGACTGCGGGCGTATCGAAGAAGGGGCCAGGGCCGATCTCGTTTTCTTTAAGCTGGATTCTCCCTGGCTGCTGCCGCTCTATGACGTGCTCGCCAATCTTCTCTACAGCGGCAACCGCAATAATATTGAGCTGACCATGGTGGATGGCGACATTCTGTATCGCCGGGGCCGCTTCGCCCACATCGACATGAGCCGGGTGCAAAGGGAAATCCTCCGCATTCAAAAAGAAAAAGCTTCCCTGCTGAAAAGCTGAATTTTAAGGAGATCTTATGCGCTTCGATCACGACCTTGCCTTTATGCTTCGCTACGAAAATATCGCCTGGTACGACGAAGAAAAGGCGCTGGTGCGCATTCTCGACCGGCGGATTTACCCCATTCGCACAGAATTTGTGAACTGCCACAGTCATGGAGAAGTTGCCGAAGCCATTGCAAAGATGGTGACGCAGAGCTATGGCCCTTATACCGCGGCGGCCATGGGCATGGCGCTGGCCGCCCGCGAATGCGCCGGGCAAAGCCGGGACAGGCAGATGGCTCATTTGCAGGCTGCGGCCTCCTGTCTCGCCAGCGCCAGGCCGACCACCGCCAGGCAGATGCAGCGCATCACTCAACGCGCTCTGGAGGCCGCCTCACACGCCCTTGACGCCGGAGAAGGCCATCTCGATCGCCGCTTATTTGAGCTGGCCGTTGAGGCTCTGGAAGAAAAGTACCGCAGCATTGAGCGTCAGGGCAAGGATCTGGTCTCTTTTTTCCCTGCACGGGGTCGTGTGATGACGCAGTGCTTTGCCGATACCGTCATTGGCATGATGCTGCGGGTCTGTCGTGCTGAGGGCAAGGAGATTGAATTTTTCTGTCCGGAAACCCGGCCCTTTTATCAAGGTTCTCGCCTGACAGCTTCGGTGATCTGCGACATGGACTTCCCTGTCACGGTGATCTGCGACAATATGCCGGCCTTTACCCTGGAACATAAGGGCATCGACCTCTTTACTTCGGCCTCCGATGTCATTACCCTGGACGGCCACATCATCAACAAAGTCGGCACCTTCCAGATTGCCCTGGCCGCCAGCCATTTCGGCATCCCCTACTACTGTACGGGCAATCCTGACCGCGATCACCCCGATCTTTCCACCATCGTCATTGAAGAGCGCAAGCCCGAAGAAGTCCTTGAATCCATGGGACAGCGCCTCGTGATGGATGGCGTCCAGGCCTACTATCCGGCTTTTGATATTACCCCTCCCGAACTCTGCCGGGCTATCGTCACCACGAGGGGCAGCTTCGCCCCGAAAAAAGTCGCCGATTTTTTTCAATCATCGGTGGACTAAACCTCTGTTAAGCCTGAAATAAGGCCATTTCCAGCAGAAAGCCTCAGCCGCTGTGCTATAATGAAAGGGCGGACGGGAGGGAACAAAGATGAACTTTAAACAATTATGCACCGACCTGATTAAAGAAGCCGATCCTCAGAAGGCTGAGACCATGACGCGCCTCATGGGCTCCGAGTTTAAGTTTCTGGGTGTTGATGCCAAAGCCCGCCGCCGCATTATGCAGCCTTATCTCAGGGAAGCTGCCGAAACCGAGACGGAGATCGACTGGGATTTCGTCGCCTGCTGCTGGGATCAGAACCTCCGTGAGTTTCGCTATCTGGCTTTGCAGTACCTGCTGCGTCAACGCAACCTGCTGGCCAACGATGCCTATAAAAAGCTGGAAAAACTCATGAAAGATCAGCCGGGTTGGGATACAGGAAACTATTTCCAGAAAATCGTCAATTTTCTGACGGCACGCTATCCTCAGACCAAAAAGACCGTGCTGCGCTGGAGCAACTCCGATGATCCCTGGTTTAAACGGGTCGCCCTGCTGCACCAGTTGGATCGGGGCGCCTATGCCGACCTCGAGCTGCAGGAAAAAATTCTGCTCAATTGCCTGGGTCCACAGGAAAAGCCCGTCAAACTGGCTGTCGGACGCTGCCTGCGCGATCTGCAAAGATCCTTTCCCGATTTTGTCAGGCAGTTTTGCGAGGATCATGCCGACGGACTTTCCCCGCTGAGCCTGAAAGAGCTGAAGGCCTGAGCTTTAGATCTAAAACGTCAACTTAAGGCTGAACACAGGCTTTCAAACAAGCTGAAAGGGGTCGCGAAGACTTCTCAAAAAAGAACCGAAGGCTCACGAAGGCTTTTCATTTTGGAGGATTAATTATGAAATGGAGCCGTTCCAGCAAGCAAAGAGGGGCTATCGCAGCTCTCATCGTACTCGCGCCTGCCATCCCCGCCATGCTCGCAAGCCGGACTTTTTTTCTTAATTTCTGGCGCTTTGTCCTGCCGCTCCTGCTGAGTGGCATGGTCTTCATTCTTGCAGGCAGCTTCTTTCAGCTCCTGCAAGAGCGCAAACGTCTGGCTGCCTTGCCGGGCATCGATTATCCTTTTGCCAGCATGAGTGTTCAGGCCGCCCTCTACCTCTATTTTTTCCTCATTTTTACCGGCGCCTATTTCAGCCTTTGTCTCGACCCCTCCGGTCTGATCTATAAGCTGATCTTTTCTGCTCCCAATTTTTTCATCTTCGTCGCCGCCTTAGCGGCCGTAGCGGGAAGTTGTGGTCAACTGATCCGCAGCGAAGAGGACGGTCATTTTGTCTATCGGGACTCCCTCTCGCCTTCTCGCTTCTCTCGTCAGGACATCTTTTACTCGCAGATGGGAAGCTTCGACGACGGCTTTATTCTGGGCACAAAAGACTTCCGTCTGAGCCAGGTGGAAAAAGTCAACCTTCGGGAGAAGGCCATTGTTTTAGGCGGTCACGAAGAAGCCGGCGATTATCTTCTGCAAATTTACACCCCACGCATCCGAAAATTTCTGCTCAAAAAATTGCAGGAAGCCGGAAAACTCGACACGGGCGAAGAGGACGCAGATTGCTAAGGCCCAACCGGGAAGCCAGGAACCGGGGAATTTCCGGGAACAGCCGGATCAACGATTTGCAGAGGCGAGGCTGTACTGTAGGGTCGCCCCCAGGGCGAGTCGTTTCCCGAATTTGAGGGAAGCACAGCACCCGGTGAATTTTCACTTTCGCTGACATCCGAAACAGCAGCCTCTGTTTCCGCAGGAGCTGCCGGTACTGAGGGCGCAGGAAGCTTAGCGATGAGTTCATCCGGGTTCAGCCCGTTGGCATAGGCGTAAAGTAAGGCTCCGAGCTGTGGCAGAACCGTGTAAGCATTGATCCCTTCGGTAAAAACAGAATAGGCAAAGGGGTGTCCGCTCAGCACCAAACCGACTTCATGATTAAAGGCGCCGATATTACCATATTTGTGGGCCACCTGAACCGGCATACCTCCGCTGAGAAAAGAAGTCCAGCTTGCAGCGCTGAGATTGTCGAGGATGGTTTGATAACCGGCGATACCGGCCGGATTAAAGTAGATTCCTTCTATCGCCTGAATACCCTCGCGTGCGCTCATGGTGATGTCACCGGCATAATGGGTGCCGATGCGCTCATCCATAAAGTCGTGCAGGTTGCGGCCATGGCGGTGAAAATAGCCGAAAACAGCGCTGGTCGCTGAATTATCCGAATACATGATGGCGGAAGCCAGGAGATTTTGCAGCGGGACAGGCTGACCGATCTGGGCAGGATTGCTGCTGTCAAAGCTAAAATATTCACTCGGCGCAAACACGATTTTCATATCTTCCGGAAAAACGCCTTCGCTGATCAGCTGCTCACAGACCATGGCCATCGGGAGCTTAATCACACTGGCGGCCGTATAGCGGAGATCTGGCTGATAGCAATAGCGTTGACCGGCATTCAGATCGGTATAAATGATGCTGACTTTAGCCTGAGCAAGGCCGCGGCTGGAAAGAAAAGATTGGAGCAGCGGCGAAAGCCCTGAGACGGCGGAACCCCCTTCGGGGAGGCTCGAAACAGGGTAGGTTTTGCCGGCATAAGCTTTGAGATCGCCGGGGTCAAATTCGCCGTGAAGGTCGTAAGTGCTCGCTTCATTCCGGGCTTTCGTTTTTTTGCTTGTCTGACTGGCCTTGTGGCTGCGCGAGGGTTTCGCCTTTTTCGTGCTCACGCGTTCCGTTTGCGTCGTCGTCTCGACGCGCGTCTCACTCTGGCTCGTCGGACTCAGCTCCGCTCCGGAACGTTGTTTCACCAGGGTCGTCCAGAGATCCAGGCAGGCCACAAGCAGCCCGCAAACGATGAGAGCAAACATCAGGGTTAGACCCAGTTTTAAGGCACGTTTTTTTGAACGATCCTCTGCAGACTGGGGTCCGTCTTTCAGCGGTCTGCCACCAGCGTTACCCACTTTTAAAGGCGTTCCCTGAGCTGGGGAAAGATTTTGCGGTTTGCGGCTCACTGGGGTTGAACCCTGAGCTCTGCGGGGCTTGCGACCCTCTCCGGGGGCGACTTTGCGCCCGGCAGCAGCCTGCTCAGGTTGCTGAAGCCTTCTTGCTGCCGCCATCTGCGGCGAAAAAGGATCCGTCAGTCTGGCTTTGTTGCTGTGTTTTGCCCGAACGCTCTGCGACGCAGCGGTTCTGTCGCCAGCACGACGACGGACTGCCGGGTTTTGTCTCTTTTGTGGATACGCCACTTTTCCTCCGGCAGTACGCTGCGTTCCTGGATGCCTGTTCTCCTGTCCTGAAGGACGCCCATTTTTTTTCATATCTTGTTTTTAACCTGAATCTTCATTTACTTTTTCAGAGCATTCAGCCGTCGTTCAAGTTCACCCACATAGGCCTCGCGATTCACCGAGCGCGACAGCAAGTGAAGGGGACGGCTCGTTCTTTCACACAGAGGTGGAAAGGTGAAACGCTCAAAACGCCGCCCGCTGAAAGAGAAGACGGTCTGTCCCAGATGCACGTCATCCTCACATTCACAGCGGATCTCCACTTCTTCCCAGGATATAAGCTCGGGATTCACCAGGTAAGCCGCTGCCAGCGCATCGTGCAGCACAGCCTGCTCCGGCATGAAGCTGGCAATGGCCTTAAGCAGAGGACTGTAGGGGGTATCGATAGCGCAGAGAGCCTGCATCTCTTCCCGCTGGAGAGCTGCGGCATGGGTCACATCAAGACTCACCATCGCCAGATTCAGCTCCGACTCAAAGACAAGCTGGGCCGCATGTGGATCGCAGGCAATGTTGAATTCAGCATAGGGACCATGATTCCCCGGCCCGGCACTGCCCCCCATCAGCACAAGGCCGCGCAGTTTAGCAGCCAGATCAGGATATTTTTCCAGAGCGAGGGCAAGATTGGTCAGGGGACCGATGGCAAGAACCAGAAGGCCTCCCTCTGCCTCCGCCCGACAAGCTTCTTCATAAAGCAGATCCCAGGACCAGGCCTGCTCAAAAGGGCGCTCGGTCGGCGGCAGATCAAAACCTGCCATGCCGCCTTTCCCGTGGATATCTCCGGCATCAATACGGCTGATCTCCAAAGCCTGTGAAGCTCCACGTCCGAGCTTCCCGGGCAGCCCGTACCAGGCGGCGAGCCGCCTCAGGTTTTCCGAAGTGTAGACATAATCGACATTGCCTGCAACCGGAGAGAGGAGTCTTACGTCAAACTCAGGCATGGCTGCTGCTAAAAGCAGTGCCCAGGCATCATCAATGCCCGGATCGCAGTCGATGGCTAAAGGTATTTTCTGATTTTGCATTTTACTTTCAAGCCTCTCAGGCCCTTAAAGGGTGTTTTACACTGTAAACGGTGTTTTTCACTTTTTCACATTATAATAAAGAAAGTGAAGATCTGCACAGTTTGAGGACCTTCCTGCTGCTCTCCTACACAGCGCACGCAAAAAAGCAGGATGGCCTGAGAAGAAGGTGAAAACAGTGAATTCAAAAAGAAAATCCACGCAGGCGGGCAAAGTCCATAAAAAAATCAAGGTCAGCCAAAGACCTTTTGAACAGATAAAAGGCTCTGGAGAACGGATTTCCATGGATGTCGGCAATTACCTCGCCCCCGTGCCCTGCTGTATGCTCTCTTCCGGTCGACCTGGCGAGCAACCCAACATCATGACCGTAGCCTGGTGTGGGACAGTCAATTCCAAACCTCCCATGATCTCCGTCAGCATCACCAAGTCCCGCTACTCGCACGATCTCGTCAGCGAGACCGGTGAGTTTGTCCTCAATATCCCCGACATCGCTCTGGCTAAAGCCTGCGACTACTGCGGCGTCAAATCCTTTCGCGAGGTCGACAAATTTGCTGAGCTGGGTCTTACGCCCGAAGCCATGGAGGGGCTGGAGGTCGCCAGGGCCATTAAGGAGGCCCCGCTCTCTTTGGGCTGCAAGCTGCGTCATACCCTGGAACTTGGCTCTCACGATCTCTTTATCGCCGAGATCGTCTCCCTGCGGGTTCGCGCAGACCTGCTCGACAAAAACGGCGCCCTCCACCTGGAAAAGGCCGGTCTCCTGGCCTACGTCCACGGCCAATATTTCGCTCTGGGCAAATGGCTGGGCTTTTTCGGCTGGTCCATCGCCGCACCGGCTGTCCTGGCCCGGCGACAAAGGGAAAGCAGGCGGGTTTACAAAAAGTCATAGGAAAAACTGTGAGAAACTCTCATAAGTTTCCCATATGCAGGTATGCCGGAAGCATAATCCGGGTGAAGATTCCGGGAGCAGATCCCGGAAGAGATAGTGTATACTGAACATATTCTTTCTCAAGGTGGTTTATACGATGGATACGACAAAAAATCAAAACGCACAAGCAAAAACATATTACGTCACAACCCCTATTTATTACCCAAGCAATCGTCTGACGATCGGCAATGCCTATACAACTGTCATTGCAGACTGCCTGGCCCGCTATCACCGCATGTTGGGCGAGGATGTCTTTTTCCTCACCGGCACTGATGAGCATGGTCAGAAACTGCAGCGCAAAGCGGCTGAAAAAGGCGTCTCCCCCAAAACCTACGTGGATCACATTGTCGACGGCACGGTGCGCCCTCTCTGGGAGCGCTATGAGATCAGCTACGATCACTTTATCCGCACCACCGAGGCTGATCACATGAAGGCGGTGCAGACCATCTTTAACCGTCTCTACGAACAGGGCGATATTACGCTTGGCCATTACAAGGGCCTGTACTGCACCCCCTGTGAAGCCTACTGGACAGAATCACAGCTCGTGGACGGAAAGTGCCCGGACTGCGGCCGCCCTGTGGAAGAAATGCAGGAGGAGTGCTATTTCCTCCATCTGTCGAAATACGCCGACCGCCTCGTGGACTATTACAAAAGTCATCCCGATTTTATTCAACCGGCCTCCCGCATGAACGAAATGCTGAACAACTTTATCCTGCCCGGCCTGGAAGATCTGGCGGTCTCGCGCACCAGCTTTGACTGGGGCGTGCCTGTGCCCTTTAACCCCAAACACGTGACCTATGTCTGGCTCGACGCGCTCTCAAACTACCTGACCGCTCTGGGTTATCCGGATGAAGGCGGCCATTTTGCCAAATACTGGCCCGCTGACCTTCAGCTCATCGGCAAGGATATTCTGCGCTTTCATACGATAATCTGGCCGATTATCCTGATGGCTCTGGATCTGCCCCTGCCCAAGCAGGTTTTTGGCCATGGCTGGCTGCTTTCCAAAGGTGAAAAAATGTCCAAGTCCAAAGGCAATGTCGTGGATCCGCTGGTGCTCGGCGACATCTTTGGCGTCGACGCCATCCGCTACTTCCTGCTGCGCGAAATTCAATTTGGCTCCGATGGCAACTTTTCCGGAGAGGCGCTGATTACCCGCGTCAACTCCGATCTGGCGAATGATTTAGGCAACCTGCTTTCCCGCAGCGTCTCCATGATCGTCAAATATTTCCCCGAAGGCCTTCCCGAAGGCAGTCGCGATCTACCCGCGGCGCACTCGGAAGAGGAAGCCAGGATCGACAAGGATGTTGCAGCAGTGGCTGATGAGGCCTTCCGCGGAGCGGGCGAAAAGCTGCAGAGTCTGGAAATTTCTCTGGCTCTGGAGCAAATCTGGACTTTTGTCCGCCGTCTCAACAAATACATCGACGAAAGCGCACCCTGGGTGCTGGCTAAAGATGAGGGCAAACGCGAGCAACTGGCTCACGTGCTTTATGTGCTGGCGGACGGTCTGCGCCGCATCTCCCTGTTGATCTGCCCTGCCATGCCGGAAACCTCGGCAGCCATGGATGAACAGCTCGGCCTTGAGCGGCCGGAACGCCAGGCCAATTCAGCCGGACTGCAGTGGTCCGAGGCCGGTGAAGCAGGCCTCTATCCGCTGGGACTCGCCCTGAAAAAAGGCGCTGCACTCTTCCCCCGCATGGAGCTGGAACCGACACTCGCACTCATGGACGAAAAAGCGGCGGCGGCCACCCAGGCCTACGAGGCTGCCGATGAGGCTTTCTACAAAGCGAAGACGAGTGAAGAAGGCGCTCAGGCATAAGCTGGGCCTGATCGTCTGACACAAGGGAGTTTTCATGAGTCGTTACCCCATTTTTGACACCCATGCTCACCTGCAGGATCTGGACTTTGATGAGGATCGGGAGCAGCTGCTGGAATTTCTGAAAGCCGAAGGCGTTGCGCGGGTGGTTCTCCCCGCTTCCGATCTGGCTGATTCCGAAAAGGCGCTGAACCTGGCCCTGGCTCACCCTGGTCTTTTCTGCGAAATCGGCGTCCATCCCCATGAAGCTTCGTCCTGGGTGGATGGCCCTGAGGGCAGCGCCGAAGTCCTGCGCCGGCTCTTCCGGCGCGGCTGTGAAGAAAGCGCCGCTCTGGGACGGCCCAATGTGATCGTCGGGCTGGGTGAAATCGGGCTGGATTATCACTACGACTTTTCGCCTCGCGAGGTCCAGAAGAAAGTTTACCGCCAGCAGTTGGAGCTCGCTGCGGAGCTGGGCTTGCCTGTGATTATTCACGAACGTGAAGCTTTTGCCGACAGTCTGGCCATCCTGCAGGATGCCTGGCGCGACGGCCTTTTGTCCATTCCTGGCTCCTGCCACTGTTTTTCAGGCAGCCTTGAAGGTTCAAGGCAGTTGCTCGAGCTTGGCTTTTACCTTGGTTTTGATGGGCCGATCACCTTTAAGAAAGCCCGCAAAGCCCTGGACGTTCTCACCGAAATTCCGGCCGAACGTTACTTGCTTGAAACGGACAGCCCCTACCTGACCCCGGAGCCTTTCCGCGGTCGGCGCAATGATCCTTCAAAGATTCGACAAATCGCCGAAAAAGCAGCAGAAATCCGCGGCCAGAGCGTCGAAGAAATTCTCAGACAAAATTGGGAAAATGCCTGCCGCTTTTACCGTTTATCTGTGGATACAAATGTTGAAAGGCTATAACACAAAGGGCTTTGCTTAAAAACACCGGCCGCGCAGCAAAAGCGCAGGTCGCGTCCGCTTACTCACCCCAAAAGCTTGTATTCTAAAGGTCCTTCACCCTTTGCGAAGCTCGCCATTGAAGAGAACTGATGACAGGGTGCTGACTTGACGGACCGGAGCTTCCTGGCCTGAGCTTTATCTTCTGACTTCAGCTCTCAGCTTTCAGACTTTTGCATTTTTCCTCGCAGTCCAGAAGAAGGGCATAAAAATCATTGCGACTAAGGCCGCTTTCAGCCTGCAGGCGGCGGCGAATCGTCTTGCCGCTCTCCCCTGTCGCAAGTAAGGCTGTAATCTGTTCCGCCACTGCGGCACGGGTCTTTTCCAGCTCCTGTCCAACAAGCTCGGGATGCCGTTCCAGCCAGGCTTCTCTTCCTTCCAAAATCAGTACATATTCCCCCCGCGGACGCTCCTCGCGCACATGAGCGAGCGCTTCGGCAACGGTCAGACGAAGGGTTGTTTCGTAGGTCTTGGTAAGCTCGCGGGCAAGACAGAGGCGTCGATCCGCCAGGCCAGCATCGGAGAGATCTTCCAGAGTGCGCTCAAGGCGGTGCGGCGCTTCATGCAGGAGAATGGTCGACGGCATCCTGGCCACGGCCTGGAGTCGCGCCTTGCGCTCAGCTCCGGAAGCGGGCAGAAAGCCCTCAAAGATAAAGCGCCGGGTGGCCAGACCGGAGACGGAAAGGGCAGTCAGGGCCGCATTTGGACCGGGCAGAGCGGTCAGCGGAAAACCGGCCTCCAGAACCTCGCGGACGAGGATTTCACCCGGGTCAGAAATCGCCGGCATCCCTGCGTCCGTGATATAGGCCACCCTCTCACCCCGCTCAAGCGCCTGCAGTACAGTCGCACTGCGCTCATGTTCGTTGTGAGCCTGCAGCGAGATCAGCTTTTTGCGGGGCAGGCCAAGACGGGCCAGCAGCAAGGCGCTGACCCGGGTATCTTCACAGGCGATCAGATCGGCCTCAGCCAGCAGGCGTCTGGCCCGCGGCGAAAGGTCTTCATCGTTGCCGATCGGCGTGGGAATGAGGAAAAGCTTCCCCGTCGTTTTTTTCTCCGCTTTATTCGTCAGCGTTTTCTTCCTCCGGATCAAAACTCTCGGAATGGATGATCTCGGCATCCGCCGGATTTTGTCTTTGCGGGCAGGAGCAGTCCTGGCACTTGCAGCTGCTCTTTCTCTCGCCAGCAGCCCTCTGATCAGCTTCTTTTTTATTGCGACCAGATGAGCGCGCAGAACAACGGCCGGATGAGCGTCTGGATGGACGAGCGGATGAATCGTCAGATTCTTTAGAAGACGTTTTCCTGCCGCGTTCATGGATCACCGTGACCTCCGAAGCCGGGAGTGTCATAGGTTCGCTTTCGTCATCGCGGATCAGACGGATGAGCACAGTTTCTTTGAGCAAGTTGACCCCTTCAATCACCCCTTCACCCTTGGCTGTTTGCACATGATCCCCACGCGAAGGGAGACGCCGGTTCGCATCCTCATAGGCAGCTTGTTCAAAGTTCAGGCAGCAGAGCAGGCGTCCGCAGGTCCCGGAAATTTTTCCGGGATTCATTGAGAGATTCTGCTCTTTCGCCATTTTGATGGATACAGGCTGAAAATTGTTGAGGAAGGAACAGCAGCAGAGTTCACGGCCACAAATACCAAGTCCACCCATCATGCGGGCTTCATCCCGCACGCCGATCTGACGCAGTTCGATGCGGGTATGAAAAATGGAGGCAAGATCTTTTACCAGCTCACGAAAGTCCACGCGCCCGTCCGCAGTAAAATAAAAAATGATATTGCGATTATCGAAGAGATACTGCGCCTCAACCAGATGCATGGGCAGTTTATGCGCCAGAATACGCTCCTGACAGATCCGTGTCGCTTCCGTTTCAAGCCGCAGATTCTCTTCATAGTGTTCTTCATCCTGTTCATCGGCAAGACGAAGAATGGTTCCGCGGATCAGCTCCGGGCGATCATCCGGTATGAGCGTAGGTTCAATGGCACAAACGCCAAACTCGCTGCCCTGCTCCGTCTTAACGACCACCGGATCTCCATTGCGGAGGTCCAGCCCGTCGAGGTCAAAATACCAGGCTTTCCCCCGCTCGTGGAGTCGCACTCCGATGACTTTTATCATATTTTTCTCCTTTCGCATCAAAACATTCTGATAGCAGAAGCTGCAGCTGCCAGGATGACAGCTCAAAGTTGACGTGAGCCGCCTCTGCTTTGCGCAGGCTGATAAGTCCCTGCATGGCCGCATCCAGACGCCTGGCCGGGCTATCCTGCGGCATTTTCTGTAAAAAAGCCCGGAGTTCACCGCGCTTGTCTTCGTTCATGAGGCGATACGACGCCTTTGTGGCGGATTCAGCCAGGAGCAGCGCGAGATCGCGCAGAGCACTTTGCAGGAAATCCAGAAAAAGCAGCCAGTGCTCCTTACTCTCGCTGAGGAGCGGCTGAATCTTTTCCATGCTCTGCAGAGGGTTGAGTCCCGGACATGAGGTCAGCACCGTTACGGCCTGCTCACGCAGGGCAGCGACATGCTCATCCCCGGCAAGTTCCAGCGCGCGCCCGGGAATCCCCGCACTAAAATTCAGCGCAATCTCCGCTTCTTCCTCAAAACCTCGCGAGCGCAGAAGCTCCCGGATTTCCTCCGGAGCGAGCAAGCGCGGCGAAAGAAGGATCGAACGCGAAAGAATCGTGGGCAGAAAGACATCGCTGCGTTCGCCTGTAAGGAAAAAAATGGTTCCGGCAGGGGGCTCCTCCAGGGATTTCAGGAGTGCATTCTGACCCTGTTCGTTGAGCGCATCTCCGTCGATGAGCGTCACTTTGAGGCGGGAGATCTGCGCTTTCATGGGCAGATCCGCAAGCACTTCACGCCTCAGCCGCTCCACTTTAATCACTTTGTCCTCGCCCTGGTCGATCTCTTTAAAATCCGGGTGTGCCTGCGCCTCAAAATAGCGGCAGGAAGGACAGTGGTCACAGGCTCTCAGACCGGAGCGCGGCTCTTCACAGAGCAGAGCTTTGGCCGCTGCTCTGGCCAAACTGTGCCGTCCGCTGCCGCGCGGCCCCAGAAAAAGGATGCTCTGTGCTCTTCCTTCGCACAGAATCTGTTCAAGCCGGTTAAGGACTTCCGCCTGTCCGATCAGTGACTCAGAGCTGTTCAAAGCGTTCGACATTGACGACAAATAAAGTCGCGCCACCGATCATGACCTCCACGGGATAAGGGATATACGAAGCCCCCATACCCGAAGGGATCATGTTCGCGTTGATGGCCGTCTTGCGGCTGCTGGAGAATTTCTTAATCACGGCGATCACGTCTTCGAGTTTTTCGTCGTCCGTGACCGTCATCAGGGTCGTGTTCCCCGAGCGAAGGAAACCGCCGCTCGAGTTGAGTCTCGTCACACGGTAGCCTTTTTTATTCAGCTCACTGACCAGACGCGGGCTGTCTTCATCACTGACAATAGCAAAGATAAGCTTCATTTGAGAAACCTCCTTAAGTCTTCACGAATCTGTGCCTGGATCTCCTCCGGGCTGCGGCGGGCATCGAGAAGGACGATACGCTGCCTTTCTCTGTCGGCAAGGCTGAGAAAGCCCTGTCGGGTTTTTTCCATAAATTCCCGGCTCTCCAGATCAAGGCGATTTTTCTCCATCTGACGGCTGTTCAGCCGCTCCTGGGCAAGCTTCACAGGAAGATCCAAAAGGTAGGTGCGATCAGGCCTGATCTCTGCGGCAGCAAAACAATTCAGCTGCTCAACGGCCTCAGCGCCCAGACCCCGACCATAACCCTGATAAGCCAGAGAAGAATCGAGAAAACGGTCGCAGATCACAGGGCGTCCGGCAGCCAGAGCCGGTGCAATCAGCTCCCGGCAAATCTGCGCACGTGCGGCAAGAAAAAGCAAAAGCTCTGTCTCTGCCGTCATGCCCAGCTTTTTCTTATCCAGAAGCAGGCGGCGAATTTCCTCACCAATCTCCGTGCCCCCCGGTTCTCTCGGGAAAAGAGGATCCAGACCCTCTGCACTGAGCCAGGGTTTAAGGGCTTCGATCTGTGTCGATTTGCCACAGCCGTCGATCCCTTCAAAGCTGATAAAAAATGCACGTTTCAGCTTTATTCCCTCCTCGCTTCGACGCTTTCCCGCGTCCGGCCTTTCAGGTTTCTATTATAACATTTTCCTCACTCGCTCAGCTTTTCGAGCGTAAAGGGCGGAATGTGCAACCCTTCAGCCTGTAAATCCATAAGTCTCAGCAGCTCCCGCTGCGTGATCTGCTCTCCCGGAAGCCAGAGGGGGATACCGGGGGGATAGGGGGCAATCACGGAGGTCACGCGCAAACTTTCGTCTCCTTCCTCTTGTTCCGACAAAACTCCGGGCCAGTCCACTTCGGAAAAAAGGCCTCGAAATGTGGCTGCTCTGGGTTTAAGGAACGCACGTGGACGGCAGAGCCAATGCTGCAGATCCTCTTCGGCCCGAGCGGCGCTACCTTCTTCCCTGCACGCAGCTCCAGATTCCTCCGCCCTTCCAGACCTCTTGTGCTCCAGGCTCAGCTCGCGCAGGGCGGCGCTCAGACGCATGAAATCTTCCCGTGGCTGATCCAGAGAGGGAATGAGCACAAGACGGGAAAAATCCGCCATTTCAATGTCAATACCCAAACTGGACAGCCCCGAGCTCAGTTCTCTGAGGCTAAAGCCTGAGCTTCTGCAGGAGATCACGAGGCGCAGTGGATCATCTTCCGGACCAGCAGGAAGGACTTGAAAAGCAGGCGGCAGTTCTTGCCTGAGAAAGGTAATATGGTCCAGAAGAAGCTGAATTTTCTGTTGACATTCAGCATTTTCCAAATAGGCTCGGGCAAAATCCAGCGAGGCTCCGATGGGAAAAGAAGGACTTGAGGTCTGAAAGAGCTTGCGAGCCGCCACAGCACGGCGGGCCGCCTCAGGACAGCGCCTGAGATAGCTGTGCGAGAGATGGAGCAGCGAGGCTGGGGCAAGGGCAGGCAGCGTCTTATGCGCACTCTGCACACAGAGGTCAACGCCGCGGGCCAGAGCGGTTTTCGGAAAAATTTCCGCAGCAGCGGCAAAGGCCGCCCCATGGGCCTCATCGCAAAGCACAGGTAGTCCCCGCGCGTGGGCCGCCTCCAGAAGCTCCTGGGGCAGATCTACGTGCCCGTAATAATCCGGCGCGGAAAAGATAAGGGCGCGCAGCCCTTCTGTTTTTTCCAGCAGCTTCAGGGCGCGCGGCGTGTCGATCACAGGCAAAGGGCTGCGAAGAAGAGAGGGGCTATCTCCCTCGCCATCTGCGCCTCTCTTCGGAACTGTCATCGGGAGAAAGACCATTTCCAGATCCAGGAGCGCCGCGGCCTGAGCAAAGGCGCGGTGCAGGGTTGCGCTTGCCGCCACGCGGGAACCAGGCGGCAGAGCCGTGGCCAGCATGGCATAGATCGCTACAGTAGATCCCGAAGTAAAAAACAGGCTTTTTCCTGCCCCAAAGAAGGCCGCTGCCTTTTCCTCGGCCAGAAGCGCCGGTCCTGTCGGCTCATTTAGATCATCGTTAATCTCCAGCTCGGTGCTTTCCAGACTGGCAAAGCCGCATGAAAAAGGGGAGGGAAATGCTTTCCCTCCCCTGTTTCCGGGCATATGGAAACTCGTGCGACCAGAGTCAGCTTCTTTCTGCAGAGCCGAAAAAAGCGGCGTCGAGACAGTTGAGAAGTCCTCGTGGTTCATCTGTAATTCACCCTTTCCCTCGGGTCGCGGCCTCAGAGCGTAATTTGACTCAGAGCCTCAATTTCCGCCTGAATCTCTTCGTCCAGGCGATCATTCTCTGCTTTCATCTCATCGGTATCGAGCTTATCCCAGGATTTTCGCTTTCTTTCAGCCCGAGGTACAGGTAAGCGCTCCTCCTGTTTTTTGCGGCGTCCAAGTTCCGTGAGCTGAATTTCCTCATGATGAACAGCCTTTAGCTCAAAGCTTCCGGTCTCAGCCTCACTCAGGCGACGCAGCTCGGTATCCTCTGAACTGCGGCCTGCGCTTTTCTGTTCTTCACTGTTCTCTTCGCGGCGTGGGCGACGCTGGCGCTCATCCTCCGTCCGTTCATCCTGGAAACGCTGATTGCGGCGTCCATCTTCCCAGCGTTCACCACGTTCTTTAACACTGCGTTTGTTTTGTCGGCGAGGCCCTTTAGGGCTTCCCCGACGCTCACGCTCCTTCGTCTCATGCTCAGCTGAAGAAGCGTCGGCACGGCGCTCACCTTTGTTCGCCCGGTCATACGTTTTGCGGCGATTGCGCTCTCCACGGGGACGACGTTCGCGGCCAGGAGCACGCTCCCCGCGTTCTCCTTCCGGGCGACCAAAATCACGGTTATTGCGCCGTCCTTCGCGTTTTCCTTTTGGCTCGCTCTTCTGCTCCCCCTGAGAGCGTCCAGGGCGTTCCTGTCGCTGATTCTTTTCGCTGTAGGGCTTTTTTTCTTCTTCCATCGTGACTCTTTCTTTATTCGCTCAGACTGTCCGTCAGGACAATCCCCTGGCTCTGCAAATCCTCGAGATTTTTCAGGTGCTCTTCGTGATTGACCCAGGCAAGGCCAGGAACGAAGAGTTGGACATTGAAGCCCGCCTTTTTCAGGTCAAGACAAGTTTCACGCACACAAAACTCGCTGGCAATGCCAGAAACCTGAACGTCTTCCGGCAGCTGCTCATGCAGGCTTTCTCCGCTTTCCCGGCGCGCTGCAAAGGCCGAGTATTCTTCGATCTGATTATCGCGTCCCTTATAGAAAAGGTTGGCCTTACCGGGTTTCTGAGCTTCTTCCCTGATCTCCCGGCTAAAGGGTTCAACAATCGCGGCTCCGCGGGTCCCCCGCACACAGTGAACCGGCCAGGTACCGCCATTTTCAAGAAAGCTGCCATTTTCAGGGCTGTGATCATCCGCCGAATAGCAGACCCGCAGCCCCGGATGCTTGTTGATCTCTGAGATGAGGGCGGAAATGGCCTCATCGGCATGTTCGCAGGCAAGGCTGCCATCCACAAAATCATGCTGACAGTCGATAATCAGGAGAGCTGTCGTCTTTTCATGCGACTTGCTCATGACTTCACCTCCGCTTTTCGCGCTCTAGCGCCGCTGGCTTTCTTTTTCCCGCCGCGACCTGCGTTTTCGGGCAGAATCTGTGCCTCATCCGCCATCTCACTGCGCTGAATGAGTTCGGGCTCACCCTTTCCTTCAACGGCTGCGGCCGATATTTTGACTTTGCCAATTTCCGGATGCGAGGGCAGCATGTACATCAGATCCAGCATCAGCTTCTCCAGGATGCTGCGCAGACCACGGGCGCCTGTTTTGAGCTTTATGGCCTCATCGGCAATTTGGGCAAAAGCTTCTTCTTCAAATTCCAGTTCTACTCCATCGTAGGCCAGCATTTTACGGTACTGTTTGGCCAGGGCATTGCGCGGCTCGGTCAGGATCCGAATCAGAGCATCTTTGTCCAGACCCTCAAGTGAGGTGACCACGGGTACACGACCAATAAATTCAGGAATCAGGCCGAATTTCAGGAGATCTTCGGGAAGAACCTGAGCCAGCAGCTTGCTCTCTGAAAGCTCTTCTTTGCTCTGGAGTTTAGCCCCGAAACCCATCGTCTTGGAGGCGACGCGCTGGCGGATGATCTTGTCGAGCCCATCAAAAGCCCCGCCGCAGATAAAGAGAATGTTCGTCGTATCAATCTGAATAAAATCCTGATGGGGGTGCTTGCGGCCGCCCTGAGGAGGCACATTTGCCACCGTTGCTTCCAGTATTTTCAGGAGCGCCTGCTGCACGCCCTCCCCGCTCACATCGCGGGTAATGGAAGGATTGTCTGAGCGGCGGGAAATCTTGTCAATTTCGTCGATGTAGATGATGCCTTTTTCGGCTCGCGCAATGTTGAAGTCCGCATTCTGGATGAGGCGCAGAAGGATATTTTCCACATCCTCACCAACATAGCCGGCCTCAGTCAGTGCCGTAGCGTCGGCGATGGCAAAGGGGACATCCAGAATCCTCGCCAGCGTCTGGGCAAGCAGCGTTTTACCGCTCCCGGTAGGCCCCAGCAGAAGAATATTGCTCTTTTGCAGCTCCACACCGTCATCGGCCTTGCTGTCGCCCAAACTCACCCGCTTGTAGTGATTGTAAACCGCCACAGAGAGAATCTTCTTGGCTTCTTCCTGACCAATGACATATTCGTCAAGCGCCGCTTTTATTTCGGCCGGCGGCAGCAGCTTAATCTCAGCGCTCTCGCTGGAGATCTCGGCCTCATGGCTGTCCCCCAGCTGATTCTCCAGAATTTCCTGACAAAGGTCGACGCACTCGTTACAGATAAAAACACCGGGTCCGGCAATCAGCCGTTCAACCTGATCTTCACTCTTGCCGCAGAAAGAGCAGCAAAGCTGAGGAACATTGGGTCCGCCTTCGTGAAAGCGATCGTCAGGCATAGTTTAGCTCCGTTTCTCCATAATTTCGTCAATCAGACCATAGGCTTTGGCTTCTTCTGCCGTCATCCAGTGATTGCGGTCTGTGTCGCGTTCGATGACCTCAAGCGGCTGCCCGGTACGTTCAGCCAGGATCCTGTTCAGCTTAGTTTTGATTTGCAGAATGTGCTCGGCTTCGATGCTGATGTCTGAAGCCTGTCCCTGAATGCCGCCCAGAGGCTGATGAATCATAATCTCGGCGTTGGGCAGAGCAAAACGCTTGCCTTTGGTACCTGCCGCAAGCAGGAAGGCGCCCATGCTGGCCGCCATCCCCATACAAATGGTCTGAACGTCCGGCCTGATGTATTGAATCGTGTCAAAAATCATAAACCCCGAGGTGATTTCACCGCCCGGGCTATTGATATAGAGCTGAATGTCTTTTTCAGGATCCTCAGCTTCAAGGAAAAGCAGCTGAGCCATCACGAGACTCGCACTCACATGATTCACTTCATCACTCATGATGATGATGCGCTCTTTAAGCAGCCGGGAGAAAATATCGTAAGAACGTTCACCGCGGCCCGTCTGTTCGATGACCATGGGAACAAGGCTGCTCCGCATGGGGAAGCCCTCTGGCCTGAAAAGATCGTTAGCTTTATTGGAATTTATCATGATTATTTTTATCTTCCTTCCTGTTTTTCGGCCTTTGGGCAGGCCGTCATTCTCGTTTTTATTCTCCACAGTTTTCCCGTCTTATAGAAGAGGGAAAGCTGCCGACACGCCGCCGTATTGCCTTAAACCGGCACGGCTTGCTGACACCTTTCCCCTCTTAACTCAAAATCCCTTAAAACAGGGATTATTTCTCTTCTTCAGCTTTGGCTTCGCCCTTTTCTGCAGCTTCTTTCGATTCAGAAGCTTCAGCGCCTGTTTCAGCCTCAGCTTCTTCATTCTCTTCTTTGGGCTTTTCATCCGTCGCCACAGACTGTTCGCGGATAAATTTTGAAGTGGCTTCAAGCAGCATCTGTTCTTTCAGAGCCTTGATGCCTTCATCTCCAAAACTCTCTTTGATCTTATCGACGTCCTCTTTGTAGAGTTCGGCCATCTCCTTGAAGCGATTCTCAAGCTCCTCATCGCTCACACTGATCTTTTCGGCTGCAGCAACCGCCTGCAGGACAAGCTCATGGCGCAGGCGCTCTTCCGCCGGCTTCAGCAGCTGAGCTTTGAAAATCTGCTCATTCATATTCATATAGCGCAGATAATCTTCGAGTTTCAGCCCCTGATAAGCAAGCTGGCGACGCTGTTCATCAAGCATACGGCCGGCTTCATCTTCAATGGCCGCTGCCGGAACGTCGATCTCGGCATTCTTCACTGCCGCCATAACGGCCCGCTGCTCAAAGTCCTGATCGGCGTGTTCGTTGCGGTGCTCTTCCTCCTCTTTGCGCAGATGCTCGCGATATTCCGCTACCGTGTCGCAATCTTCGGAGATATCTTTGATAAACTCGTCATTGACCTCAGGCAGCTCGCGCTCCTTGATTTCATGAAGGGTGACCGAGAATACAGCCTCTTGACCGGCCAGATCTTTTGCGTGATATTCCTCGGGGAAAGTCACGTGAATATCAAAGCTTTCATCAACCTTATGGCCGATAAGCTGATCCTCAAAACCGGGGATAAAGGTCTGTGAGCCAATTTTAAGCTCGTAATTCTCAGCGCTGCCGCCCTCAAATTTTTTGCCGTCGACTTTGCCGGAATAATCGAGGGTCACAAGATCGTCTTTTTGCACCGGACGATCATTGACCGGCACCAGCCTCGAGGCGCGCAGACGGGCGCTTTCGATCTTCTGATCGATCTGCTCGTCGCTCACTTCAACTTTTTCACGATAAGCTTTGAGACCCTTATACTCGCCCAGCTTAACCTCCGGCTTCAGCGCGTATTCACAGCTGAAAGTCAGACCCTTTTCACTGCCAACCTCTTCGATGCTGACACGGGGTGAAGAGAACGGATCCACGTCATGCTCTTTAAGCGCCTCTTTGTAGGCCGGATCGAGAAGTTCTTCGATGGCATCGTCATAGAGAACGCCCTCTCCATAGTAGTGACTGACGATGGCGTAGGGCGCCTTCCCCTTGCGGAAACCGGGCACGCTGAAGCGGCTTTTATTTTTGTTAAAGGCGCGCTGCATCGCCTCTTTGAAGCGCTCGGGAGAAACTTCAATCGTCAGTTTCTGCATGTTCTTTTCCAGGTTCTCTATTTTCGAAGCCATAATTACCTCCTGCGGCTAATAAGAATATAAATCATAATCTAAAAAATTTTATCACAGGAACTTTTTCTTTGCAATGCAAAAGCCTCGAAACCGTTTGATTTCGGGGCTTTCAAGCTGGCGCGCCCAGTAGAGATCGAATCCACAACCTTCTGATCCGTAGTCAGACACTCTATCCAGTTGAGCTATGGGCGCAAAACGCTTGCTCTCGCAAAGCAATAGATATGTTATCAAGCGTAAGGCCCGCTGTCAAGATTGTTTTTTGCAGAGCTTCTGTCTTTCCTTTTGCTCCATGGCGTGACAGGGGCAGCCCTCGCAGCGGCAGCCGCAGGGGCCCACCCCGGCTTTTTTTGCTTTCAGCCAGCTGCGCAGGGCAAGAGCAATGAGCAGGACAACAACAGCAACAATCATCCAATCAAGAGGCATCTTTTTTTCTCCAGTCTTTTTTCATCTGTGAGCTCGTGCTAAGCAAGCTCGTGCTTCCCGTCAGCGTAAGGATCCGGACGGAAGAGCAGGAAGAGCAGAAGTCCCAGAACCGCCAGAGCTGCGATGGTATAGCCGCTGAAGGGTACTTCTCCTGCAGCAAGTCCACCCAGTTGGTAAATCATCAGGGTGACGGCATAGGCTGTCACGTTCTGAAAGAGCAGGGCATACCAGAAATGTCGGCGTGAACCCATCTCTTTGGCCATGGTGGAGATGGCCGCCAGGCAGGGGCTGTCAAAGAGGTTGAAGACAAGATAGGAGAGGGCGGCGATGTTACTGGCGAAGAAAGCCGAGAAGGCGACGACTTCGTTTGACGCATATTCGTCAGCCTCCGCCAGACCGGCCAGCACACCCATGGTGCTCACGAGGCCTTCTTTTGCCACAAAGCCGGAGAGCGTCGAGGCCACCGTCTGCCAGGTAAAGCCCAGAGGCGCGAAGATAAAGAGCAGAGCTTTACCAATTTGTGCCAGCAAAGAGGCTTCTGTTTCGTCGACGAGGCCGAAACTGCCGTCACTGAAGCCAAAAGAAGCGAGGAACCACATCACGGCGCAGCAGACGAAAAGGATCGTTCCTGCTTTCTTGATAAAGGCCCATACCCGCTCCCACATGTGCAGGAAAAGGCCCTTCAGGGTCGGCCAGTGATAGGCGGGCAGCTCCATGACAAAGGGCACTGGCTCACCGGAGAAGGCTTTCGTTTTTTTCAGGATAATGCAGGAAATGACGACAAGGGTGATGGCCATGAAGTACATGAGCGGAGCGACCCACCAGGCTCCGGTAATAAAGGAGGCAATCAGCGCAATAACCGGGAGCTTGGCGCCGCAGGGAATCATGGTGGTGGTAATCATGGTCATGCGGCGGTCTTTTTCCGATTCGATGGTGCGAGTGGAGAGGATCGCCGGTACGCCGCAGCCGGAGCTGATGAGGAAGGGAATAAAGGATTTTCCGGAAAGGCCAAAACGGCGGAAAATACGGTCCATGATAAAGGCGACGCGGGCCATGTAGCCACAGTCTTCAAGAAAGCCTAAAAGCAGGAAGACGATCGCCATCTGAGGCACAAAGCCCAGAGGCGCGGCAAGTCCGCCAATAATGCCGTCGACGACCAGAGAGATCGACCAGTCCGAAGCTCCGGCATTTTGCAGCATCGTTTCAGCCCAGGGCTGTATCCACTCCCCGAAGAGGGTGTCATTTGTCCAGTCCGTGACCCAGCCGCCGATGGTGGAAACAGCAATCCAGTAGACCAGAAACATGATCCCGGCAAAAATCGGCAGGGCCAGGAGACGGTTAGTCAGAACACTGTCGATTTTCTCCGATGTGCTGAGGCCCTTTTTGGCGCGATTTTTGGCGATGGCCCGAGCGACAAGTTCCTGAATGTAGGTGTAGCGCTGGTTGGTAATGATGGATTCGGCGTCGTCGTCCATTTCCTTTTCGCAGTCACGGATGTGTTCTTCCAGATGCGCCCTGATTTCTTCCGGAAGATTCAGCTCCTCCATCACTTTTTCGTCGCGTTCAAAAACTTTTACAGCAAACCAGCGCAGGTTTTTCCTGTCGACCTTATCTTCGATGGTTTCTTCAATATGGGCGAGAGCATGTTCGACCGCGCCGCCGAACACATGCGGCTCTTCGCTCTTTTTAACGTTCTGTGCCGCCGCAATGGCCGCATCAGCAACCGCAAAGGTCGAATCTCCCTTAAGCGCACTCATGGGAATGACTTTGCAGCCCAGCTCTTTTTCAAGCATGGCAAAGTCAATTTTATCGCCATTCTTCCTGACCACATCCATCATGTTGATAGCAACGACTGTAGGAATGCCGGTTTCCAGGAGCTGGGTTGTCAGATAGAGATTGCGTTCGATGTTCGTGCCATCGACGATGTTGATGATGGCATCTGGTTTTTCTTCAATCAGGTAGTTTCTTGAAACGATTTCCTCAGGCGAATAAGGGGAAAGAGAATAAATTCCCGGTAAATCCTGAATGATGATCCCTTTTTTTCCCTTAAGCCGGCCTTCTTTTTTTTCAACCGTTACCCCCGGCCAGTTGCCGACATACTGGTTGGACCCGCTCAAATCGTTAAATAATGTCGTTTTGCCGGAGTTTGGGTTTCCGGCTAAAGCAATGTGCAATTCTTCCATAAATGTCCCCTCCTCGATAAAATATGAAATGCTGACACATTCAACCGCCGCAAGCATTTAATTAGTATTGACTAACCCTGCGGCAAAATTAAAAGTCCCAGCTTAGACGGGTTCTACTTCAAGAATATCCGCATCAGCTTTGCGCAGGGACAGATTAAAGCCACGCACTGTCACTTCAACAGGATCTCCCAGAGGAGCCAGCTTGCGGACATAAATCTCCGTGCCACGGGTGATGCCCATGTCCATGATTCGCCGTTTGACAGCGCCCTGACCGGAAATACTCTGCACCTTCACGGTCATACCGGGCTTACACTCTCGTAATTTCATGCGTTCTTCCTTTCTTTCCACAGTCCTTGACCGGTTAGGCGACTGACACGACTGCAGAAGTCTGCCTGGCCTGCATCAGTGCTCAAGCTAACGCGCACAAATCCTGTAACGTCGCCACAGCTTGCAGGCTAAAGCCTGACTTACTCGACCAAAATTCTCGCCGCCATGGGTTTGGTCAAGGCCAGCCGGGTGTCGCCCAGCTTGATAATCACATCTCCGTCCCGCTGAGAAACGACCTGAATCAGCGCCCCCGGAATAAATCCCAGGTCGGCCAGATGTCGACGCGTAGCCTCAGGGCCACCCAGTTTCATCATGCGTACTTTTTCACCAGCCTTAACCATCGCCAGGGGGATCACAGATTTCACCTCGATTTCTCATGATTAGTTATATCTAACACCGAAGGCACCTTACACCGGAAAGAAATAATTTGCAAGAAGTTTAGCCAAAAGCTTGAAGAGCTCGCCAGACTTCAGCAAGAGGCAGGCCCATGACATTGTAAAAATCACCCTGAATACCGCGGACCAGCAAGGCCCCTGCATCCTGAATGCCATAAGCTCCGGCTTTATCAAGCGAGCTTCCACCCTCAGCATAGTCGGAGATAAGCGCTTCCATTGTGGCGTCCAGGGGATAAAACTCAACCTGACTTTCCACATGGAAGACTTTTTTCTGCTCTCCCCTGAGAACCGCGACTCCGCTCACAACGGTATGCGTATGTCCAGCCAGTTCATGTAAAAAGCGGGCGGCCTCAGCCTTGTCTTTGGGCTTGCCGTAGATCCGGCCTGCCAGCACAACCACCGTATCCGCTGCCAGAATTTCGTCTCCAGGATGACGGGAGGCCACAGCACGAGCTTTCGCAAGGGCGAGGGCTTCCACCAGCTCCTCCGGGCTGACATCTGCCGGCAGGGAGCGGCGCAGTGCGACTTCATCCACAGCAGAATCTTCGGCTGTAAAAGTCAGGCCGAGCATACTTAGAAGTTCTTTTCTCCTGGGAGAATGGCTGGCAAGGATCAGCATTCAGGCCTCCGGTTCTACACGCTCTAAGATGATGTTGGAGATTTCGGAATGGTCGAGCAGATAGTCGAACTTGAAACGGCCAAGAATCGTGCCGCCAAATTCAATAATATATTGATCGTCTGCGAGGAAGGGATATTGGCCATAGAGCTCACCCTCCTGGAGACCGACGTGCGTCCCCTGGCCAAAGCTAAAAATGCGGCTGCTGAATTCAATCCTTTCCGGACTGCCACGAAAACTCCCGCTTTCGGGATCTGCACTGCCGCGGATATCCATCGTGAGACCGTAGTAATGAACTCGCCAAAGCGATTTATGACTTTTTTCTAATTCTTCTATGGAAAGCACAGGACCGGCGAGCGGGTGGATATCACTCTCGCTGATGGTCGCCCGGAAGATACCGCGGCCAAGTCCCGAGAAAAGGTCTTCCCCCATGACAAGAATTTTGGCTTCATCGGCGTTGAAATGGACAGGAATGGCCTCATGAACGTAAAGCTTTCCCTGCTTCTCTTTGAAAATCACTTCCCGCACGGCGGAGAGGCGCTCGCCATATTGATAATCCTGGAGAAAAGAAGCCTGTCCGGGGAGAACATAGAGACAGTGACTGAGCGTTGGATCCGTATTCACCACCCGCCGGTAATAATCTATGGTCTGGTCGGCTTTTTCCCGGGCAAAGTTTCTGGGGATAACACTGCGGAAGGGCATTTCTCCCTGACTGATCAGGTAAGCCAGGGACCCGGCATGATCGCTCGATTTTTTGCCGTCAGCAATCGCTGAAAAGTAAAGTTCCGCAAAATCGTGAAGGCTGACCACCGCTTCGACCCATTCTTTGTCGATCAGGCTTTCGCCCTGTTCATTCTGCTGGATCGCCAGAATATTTTTAATGCCTTCCCTGCCACTGTAGCGGCTGTCTTCCTGATCTGCATAGTTCAGGCGAAAAAAAATCGAACGCAGGGCCTTCTCCGTGAGTTCAGGACAGCTGTTCACAATAAGCTCACGACATTTGTTCTGCTCATCCTCACTGAGGGCTTCAAAGTTCTGCACTTTTTTCCCCTCTTCGGGTGCGAGGGCCTGCACATAACTGCGCAGCAGACTCTCATCGATACCCCTGAGGCAGGCAGAGGGCAAACTTTCTATCACCGCCGAAACAAGCTCATTATCGTTGACGGCAAAAACCAGGGCCTGAGCCAGCGTGACCGGCGTCACTTCGCCGTTTTCGCCAAGAGAGAGCGGCACCTGCTCACGCAGCAGGCCGTTAAGGAAAGCTTCACGGTCTACATCCGCCTCCATGCTCCGCAGTTCCGCACAGGAACTTAAGCCAAACGCCATGCTGAGCAGCAGGAGCAGACAAAGGATGATCGCTGACTTTTTTCTATGCCATTGAGGCAGCATGCGAAAAACCTCCGAGTTGTTGTGGCTTAATTCTTGAGCTTTTTACGGGCACGGCGCAGAGCGCCATCGACACTTTTGCGACTGACCTGGAGCTGCTCAGCAATCTGCTGATAGCTTTCACCTGCAGCGAAGAGCAGCAGAGCCCGGTTTTCCAAAGGACTCAGCTGACCCTTTATGCGGGTGAGAAGTTCATCCAGGGCTTCCCCTCGAAGAACTTCATCCTCAGGGCTGTCCTCCCCGCCTGAATGTATTGTATCACCCAGGGACGGCTCAGCATAAGCTGCCGCAGCCTCAAGCCCCTGAGCCGGAGCTTCCAGCGAGAGCGAGTCATTGAGTACACGCGCCTTGCCGCTGTTGGCGCGGCGGATGGCATCTTTGAGACGATTATCTACTGCTGTGAAAGCATAGGCTGAAAAGGAATCCCGACGCTCAGGGGGGCAGCTGCTGATCGCATGAAAAAGGGCGATCATGCCCTCCTGAATGAGATCATCTGAATCTCCCCCTTTGAGGTAAAAGCGCGAGGCGCGGGACAAAACCAGAGGCTTATAGCGAATGAGCAGAGCCTCCACAGCCGCCTCATCTCCTTCGGCAGCGTGTTTCAGATCAAGGCTGTCGTTCTCCGCACTCACGACTCTGCAGGGGACGCTTCGTGACGCTGACGGGCCGCTTCAAAACAGACGATGCCGCAGGCCACCGAAGCATTAAGGGAGTTCAGTTTTCCCCACATGGGTATGCGCAGGAGCAAATCGCAGTGGGTTCTGAGTTTTTCCGCAATGCCCTCACCTTCACTGCCAATAATCAGAGCGGTTTTACCGCGATAATCACAGGCCTTGAAATCATTTTCCGCTTCTGCCGCAGTTCCAAAAATCCAGAAGCCTTTCTTCTTAAGCTCCATCACAAAGCGGCTGAGGTTCACTTCCCGGGACACGGGAACGTATTCCAGAGCACCCGCTGCAGCGCGGGCAACATAGGCATCAAGGGAAACCGAGCGGCGCTCCGGCAAAACCACCAGATCAACGCCGCAGCACTCGGCTATACGCAGAGCAGCACCCAGATTCCGGCCATCCTGCAGACCGTCAAGAATCAGAACAAAGGGATCTTTGCCAGCCTCCAGCCAGGCATCGATAAGCTCCCATGAGTTGACATATTCGCGCGCGGCAATCTGGGCAATGATACCCTGATGTCGGGCCTCTCCGGCCATCTTATCGAGCGTACGACGATCCACCGTGAGTACCGGAACCCCGGCCTCGCGCAGCTTTTTTTCCAGTTCCTGGAGGCGGCGGTCACGACCACTTTCGGCTGTGGCTTTGAGAATCCAGGCCTTGTTGATGGCGGTACCGGCAGCAAGGGCTTCACTCACGGGGTTTCTGCCGCAGAGCAGTTCCGAAGCTGTGCTCTCCGGGCTTTTTTTATCATCATGGTTAAAACTCATAGATCATGTCTCCCCTCCTGGGGCAGAATGAAGTGCCTTTGGGGCTGATTCTATCAGTCCTAAAATCTGCTTCATCAGTTCATCCAGACGCGCCGTCTGCCCCGCGCAGTAAAGTTCACCCAGCAACGCTTCCAAAGCCGTGGCCAGACGATACTCCATGGGGTCGGCATGACGCGGACGGCTGAGCGGGACGTGGTTTCGGGCGCGACGGCAAAGCTCGGCTTCGGCTGTCGTGAGAGAGGGTTCCAGGAGGCGCAGGACTTTGGCCTGAGCCTCTGCCGAAACGTAGGAGAGCGATGCCAGATACAGGTGATGGCTGGGGACGTTGACGTGCCCGGAAAGGAGTAAATGCCGCCGCACATAAAGTTCGTAAACGGCATCGCCCAGGTAAGCCAGAGTGGAAATCGGCAGTTCCAAAATTTCCGCGTGGCTTAGCCCGGGTGCTTCGGGCAGCCAGGTTTCTCCCCGGCTCTCAGGTTTTGAGTTCGAAGCTTCCTGACTCATGCTTTGCTGAGCTTGGGTCCCTGCGGCGTATCTTCCACACGCCAGCCCTTTTCCGCTATTTCATCGCGGAGACGATCCGCCACATCAAACTTTTTCTCTTTTTTCGCCTGCATCCGCTCCTGGGAAAGACGAATAATTTCTTCAGGAATCTTCGTCTGCACTTCTTCGAGAGGGTCAAGACCAAGAACATCTAAAAGTTCACAGAGCGTATCCAGGGCCTGCTGCAGGGCCTGGACTGAAAGTTCGGCTTCCGCGCTGAGACTGTTCGCCGTACGCACGAGATCAAAGATGGACGCAAAGGCATCGGCCGTGTTGAGGTCATCGTCCATGGCTTCGTGAAATTTCTCACGGGCTTCTGCGCAGGCCGCAGAGAGCTTCTTATCATCGCCTCCATCTTCGGCCGGAGCTTCACCCTTCTTAATGAGGAAACGCAGATTTTCTGCGCAGGTGATGACACGATTCCAGCCATTTTGAGCCCCGTCGAGCAGCTCGTGTGAGAAGTTGATGGGCATACGGTAATGAGCCTGCAGCATAAAGAAGCGCAGAACAGAATAGGGATAAAGCGTCGAGAGGTCGCGGACGCGGAAGAAGTTGCCTTCCGATTTGGCCATCTTAACGTTATTGACATTGATGAAACCGTTGTGCATCCAGTAGCGGACAAAGGGTTTGCCGCTGGCTGCCTCGGATTGGGCGATTTCATTCTCATGATGCGGGAAAATCAGGTCCTGACCACCGCCGTGAATATCTATGGTGTCGCCCAGGAATTTGTGGTTCATGGCCGAGCACTCAATATGCCAGCCCGGTCGTCCCTCTCCCCAGGGGGAGGGCCAGGAAGGCTCGCCTTCTTTTTTGAATTTCCAGATTACAAAGTCGAGAGGGCTGTGTTTTTGCTCATTGTGCAGGGCGCGGGTTCCTTCTTCCAACTCATCCAGCGGATGGCGGGAAAGTTTGCCATAGTCCTTGAACTTCAGGACATCAAAATACACGCCATCTTCCAGCACATAGGCATAGCCCTTATCGTAAAGCGTCTGGATCATCTCAATAATTTCAGGAATGGTTTCTGTTGCTCGCGGGTGAGCTGTGGCACGCCGGACCTTGAGTCCTTCCGCGTCAATAAAAAATTCCCTGATCATACGATCTGCCAGTTCTTTGAAATCTATCCCTTCAGCATGGGCCCGCTTGATGACCTTATCGTCAATATCGGTAAAATTCATAACGTAATTGACGCGGTTGCCACAGTATTCGAGGTAGCGGCGCAGGGTATCAAAAACAATCAGGGGACGGGCGTTCCCGAGATGGAAGAGCTCGTACACGGTGGGTCCGCACACGTAGATTTTGTATTCTCCCGGAGTTTGTGGAATCAGTTCTTCTTTGCTGCGAGTGAGATCGTTGTAAACTTTCATGAGTTCCTCCGTCAAAAAACCTGAAACGCGGCCACTCCTTTCTGACACCTAGCATATTCGCCAGGTGGGTGTCCTGCGGCGGCCTTAGACCTTCCCGCTGGGGGCTTGATCAACTTCCGCTTCAACTCCGGACTCCCTTTTAAGTCATGAAGGTTCAAAAATGAAGCAGCTCAAACATTTCAGGTACTCTTATGATACCCCAGAGATGCCTGCTTTCGCAACGTCCCGCCCTTCCTGCACGTCTTCCTGAGAAGCTTCGTTCACCCTTATCGGGTCTTCCGCTCAGGAAAGGGAACGGATTCTGCCCGATCTCAACTAGATCTTATTAACTCACTCTTTTTGGCTCTTCCAGAGCAATGGCCAGGGCACGCGGCAAAAAGCCGGCCTGACGCAGGGGGGCAGCAGCGGCATCAAAACTCGCTCCGGTCGTCACAACATCGTCGATAAGCAGCAGAGGCAGACCCTTTGGCAGGCTTGTCGCGCGCTGATCTTGCAGCGCAAAAGCCCCGCGAACATTTTCCGCACGCTCCTTCCTCCCCGGCATCTCCGTTTGCGGACAGGTATCGCGTACGCGCAGCAGTAAATCTGTGATGAGGGGAAGTTCCAGTTCACGGGAAATCTCACGGGCAATCAGCTCTGCCTGATTGTACGAACGCGTGCGCAGGCGTTTGCGACCCAGGGGCAGGGGTACAAGAGCAGCGGCTTTCCAGGGCAGTCGTCGTAGCTGTCGCGCTGCGAGCAAGCCGAGGATTCGGGCTTTACTGCGTTCACCGTGAAATTTTAAATCCAGAATGACGCTGCGCAGAGGTTCCTCATAAAGAAAGACTGGACTGATCATGGTCAGCCTCTCCCTGAGGACAAAAAAGCCCGCGTCTGCAAACGTTTCGGCACTTTGTACGGGCTTATTCAGACCTCCAGGCCAGGTTTCCCCTGAATGCTTTGGCGCAAGCGGCGCGGCAAAGCGTGGCGCAAGATTTTCGTCCAGGGCGAAGGGCAGGCTGTGCAGGCAGTCCGGACAAAGTTGCCTGCGCAGACGCAGGCTAAAGTTTTCTTCACCGCCTTCGTCACATCGAATAAAGGGCGCAGGCAGAGGTATATCTGAACTCCCCGACTGCAGGGCAGCAAGGGTGAGGGCTTCAAGACGATCCGGTGCCAGTCTGCGCAAGAGCGGCGGCAAAAGAGAAGCCCCGCAAAAGCGGCAGGTTTTTGGCTCCAGAAAGTCGAGAACTGCGTTCATCAAGCCAGGCCGGCTTTTTTTCTGAGATCCTCAACGACGTCGAGTTTTTCCCAGGGAAGATCCAGCTCGGGACGGCCAAAGTGGCCGTAGCTCGCCAAATCTCTGTAGATCGGGCGGCGCAGATTAAATTTGCGAATGATGCCTTCCGGGCGCAGGTCAAAGCAGCTGCGAATGAGTTCGACCATTTTCTCCTCGGGAAGCACGCTGCTGCCATAGCCATTAAACGTAATCGATACAGGTTCGGCCACACCGATGGCGTAGGCAATTTCGACTTCACAGCGATCTGCCAGACCGGCAGCAACAATGTTTTTCGCCACATGACGGGCGGCATAGGTCGCCGAGCGGTCCACTTTTGTGGGATCCTTGCCGGAGAAGGAGCCACCGCCGTGGTGCGCATAGCCGCCATAGGTATCCACAATAATCTTGCGTCCGGTCAGACCAGAATCTCCATTAGGCCCACCGATCACAAAACGGCCGGTTGGGTTAATGTGGAAACGCGTATCCGCGTCGACCATATCCTGAGGCAGAACTTTATTGAGCACGAGTTCATGCACTTCGCGTTTTACCTCATCAAGGCTTGCAGACTCAAGGTGCTGGGTCGAAACAACAACCGTGTCAATGTGGACCGGCTTGCCCTCTTCGTAACGGACACTGACCTGCGCTTTACCATCCGGGCAGAAGGTTTTGGCAAGGTGCAGCTTGCGGGCCTCGGCCAGACCACGGCAGATGCGGTGAGCCAGAGTAATCGGCAGAGGCATATATTCCGGCGTATCTTTGCAGGCAAAACCGAACATCATACCCTGATCACCAGCGCCCAGCGTATCCGGCTCCAGACCTTCCTTAGATTCAAAGGCCCGGTCGACACCAAGGGCAATATCCGGAGACTGTTCTTTGATGGACGTCAGCACCGCGCAGGTTTCGGCATTAAAGCCCAGAGAGTTTCGATCGTAGCCGATCTCGCTGATGGTACGGCGGGCAACGGCAGGAATATCGCAGTAAGCCTGCGTACTGATCTCTCCCATGACAAGGATCATCCCCGTGGTCGCACAGACTTCACAGGCCACACGCGACTGAGGATCATCGCGCAGTAGTTCATCCAGAACGGCATCGGCGATGGCATCGCAGACTTTATCAGGATGTCCCTCTGTCACAGACTCCGAGGTAAAAAGATAAGTGTTTTTATGGCTCATTAAGGCACCACCTTTCTTTATCAGGGCTAACCCCCATTTTGCTGCCCAGGGGCAGAATTTTTAATGAATGTGAAAAGCTCACTGAAAGATTCCGTGTACGAAATCCATGTACGAAATCCGTATAAGCATTTCGAGCGTTAAAGTTCAATCTATCACCATGATGCGTAAGGGGCAAGTTTTGACTGATTCTGGCAGCTTTTGACGCCTTTTGTCGAGCACTGCCTGCTTCAGCATTTTTCACCTCGGTTACTCTGATAAAGCCCGCTGCAAAAAGTCAGAAAGTCAGAAGGCCGTATGGAAAGGCTCCTTCACATCATCTCGCTTTTCATACAGTGTCTGTCCGGCAAAGATTTAGAAAGGAGGCCCCAAATGATATCTTCTCCGTTTATCGCCTGCAGACGGCAGCCTCAGTTTCCTGAGCCAGCGGGCTTTTTACCACCGACCTATACACGGGAGCAGCGCCTTCATCGCGTCCTGATCCTTGATGCGGACCGCAGCTATGCACGCCTCCTCGGAGCCGCCCTGGAAAGCCGGAAACAGCCTCTTTGTCAGGTCAGCTTTGCAGCGAACGAAAGTGAAGCCCTGCTCTTGCTGAAAAAACAAAAAAGTCCGGAAGTGCTGATTCTTTCAGAAACTTTCCCGCTGGGAGCCAGGCTCAACGATCAGTTGAAGGGCTACCCCCGCCTCATCAATGGGAAAGGCCCCGGTATGAGTAAAAAGGTAGATTTGCAGCCGGGAATGCGCATTGAAGAAATTTGCTCCAGGCTCTCCAGCTGTCTGGAAAAAGCTTCGCCGGGTGGGATTTCTTCCCGTCCGCTCATTTCTCTCTATGCCTTTGACGCCCGTCTGCGCAAAGCCTGGTTGCTCCACTTTATGCGTCAGCAGCTGCAGCAGGGACGACCCGTCTACTACGTTCCTTTTCTCCCGGCCTACGAAGTGAGCCTGCCGCTCCAGTTCAGCCGGGGGCCGGAACTCTCCTCCCTGCTCCTGATGCTGCAGACAGGGGTTCAGCCACCCTGTGAGGCTCTGGGACCCTGCTTTGAGTTTCAGCAGGGAGCCTACTACGCCCTGCGTCCCGGAGGACGGGCAGAGGATCTCCGCCTCTCGCCTCTGAGCGTGCAAAAACAGCTCCTGCAGCTCTTGCGGCGCTATATACGCAGCCGCTCCGAAGCTTCAATTGCCATTCTCGAAATGGCCCAGGAACCTCTCTCACGCCTGCGCGAGCTTGTTTCACTGAGTGATATTTTCGTCTGCAACCTGCCAGGCGGTAAAGGCTATGCGGCGACCAACGCCCGCCGGGAAATCTCTACCCTCATTTCCGAACTTCCGGAAAACGTACACTTTCTCGAATTAAGTCCACCGGCCAGGGAGAAAAATCATGAGCAGCTATAACGAACGCTTACAGCAGATCGAAGAACTGCTCGCTCTCAAGCCGAGTCTGAACGAAGCCCCGGAGCAGCTCCTGCGTGCTGAAATTACCCGCTATGTAGCTGCTCGCTACGAGGGCAGCCGCCTGGGGCTGCGGGAAAAATCGCAGCTCTCTTTCGATCTCTATGCGACCATGCGTGGCTTTGACATCCTCCAGGAACTCGTTGAGGACCCGGAGATCAGCGAAATCATGGTCAATGGACCGGAAAGAATTTTCATCGAAAAAAATGGGCGGCTCGAACGACTGCCGCTCGCTTTCGACAGTAAAGATCATCTTTTAAGGGTCATTCGCCGTTGCTTTGGCCAGGGCAACCGTGTGATTAACGAAGAACGTCCCATCGCCAGTCTGCGCTTTCCAGATGGATCGCGCCTGCAGGCGGTGCTCCCGCCCGCAAGTCCGGATGGACCCGCACTCAGCCTGAGGCGTTTTACCGGCTTTACCCCCAATCTCGATGAACTGGTCCGCCGGCACAGTCTCAGTCCGGAAGCACGGGTTTTTCTGGAAAAAGCGGTACGCCAAAAGGAAAACATCTTCATCAGCGGAGGAACAGGCAGCGGCAAAACGACCTTTCTCAATGCCCTTTCCGGAGCCATTCCTCCCAGCGAACGTATTCTTACCATAGAGGATACCGCTGAGTTAAACCTGCAAAATTCTCCCAATCTGCTGCGACTTGAAGCTCGAGCGCCGGGACCGGACGGTAACGGAGAAGTTTCCCTGATCGATTTGATTCGAGCCGCACTGCGTCTGCGTCCCGACCGCATTATCGTGGGGGAAGTCCGCGGAGAAGAAGCCTACAGCATGATTGAAGCCATGCACAGCGGGCATCCCGGCTCTATGTCCACCGGCCACGCTGATTCTCCGGAAGATATGCTGGAGCGCCTCGCTCTGCTTTTACTTATGTCCGTCCACCTGCCCTGGGAAGCCGTCACCCGTCTGCTTTCCTCAGCTTTAAATCTCATCGTACAGCTGGAGCGCACCGAAAGCGGCCTGCGCAGAGTAGCCTCCATTGTCCGCCCACAAAAAAGTGATGACGGCTGCTTTCACCTTCTCACCCTCTTCAGGCGCAATGCCGCGGGGGAACTTCTCCGCTGCAGAAAGCCGGGTGAAGATGTCTTCTCTGAGCGAAAGGAGCCAAAGCATGCCTTCTGAAAACCTTTTGCTAAAACCGGCGCGGCCTGTCCGAAAACGAGCCAGCGCCCGTCGTCAGTCGGGATTTTCTGACAGGACGGAAGGCCCCGCAATCCCCATCTATTTGGCTAAGCGGAAGGGGGGTTCAAGAACCAAGTCCCACTATATCCAGCTGAAGCAGAGCACAAAAAGAAGGAAAAACCCTCATGGCCACAGATTATGTTCAAAACGATCCTCCATGCAGAACTCCGAGGAAAGAAAGCTGGCCCTCTTTATGGCCACGGTATTGGCTGGCGTGAGCCTGCCCTGTTTCCCCGGAGCAAGCGCACTCTTTTACCTGCTCATGCCTCCGGGCCTGCTCCTGCTCACTCCCTCGCTGCTGCGTTTTTTGCGTTCGCATCGCGAGAGCCGTGAGGCCGGAGATTTTGCTGAACTTCTGGACTACCTCTCGGCACGCATGAGCGCTGGTATCCCTTTGATTCGCTGTCTGCTGGAAGCGCCACAGGCTGTCTCCGATAAAATCAGGGAAAAGAGCCGTATGCGTGAGGCGCTGATTGCCCTGTCCACTGCACTCGCCGGTGGGCTCGGGCTTTCTGAAGCTTTTGCCCGTTTTGACCTCTACTTTTGCCACCCTCTGGCTCAGAGTTTCAGTCGCGTTCTGCCCCGTCTTGAAGCCCTTGGAGGCAAACCGGTTCAGTACCTGCGCTTACAGAGGGATAGCCTGCACCGCCTGCTGCGCATGGAAGAGGAATTGAAGGCCGAAGCCAGCAGCAGCTCTGCCGAAGCCTTCGCTATGAGCGCCATGCCTTTTATCCTTTCCTTTATGAGCGCCAGCGGCCTCTATAGTTTTGGCACAAGCCAAAATGTCCTCGCAAGTGGCATCTTTTATCTGGCCGCTCTGCTCAATTTAAGCCTGGTGCTGCATCTGAGTTCCCCACTAAAACATAGGGATAAGCTGCCAAAGCTGCCCTTACTGAGAGATAAAGCCTGGCTCCTCAAAAAAGACAGTTCCCTGCCAGCAAGACTGGGCAGACTCTACCCTGGTGACTGCGAACGGCGCCTCAGGCACAGTCTGGAACATCTGCTGGGGCTCGATAAAAATCTGTGGCTGCGCTACTGCGAAGCCAAAATATGCCTTGCCGTACTCTCGCTCGCGCTTGCTTTGCTCTTTCTACCTGCCGGGCTCTGGGGCCTGTCGCTGATAAGCCTCTTCCTTCCCAATCTCTTCCTGGATCTAAAAGTCCTGGAATCCGATGCTGAACTGCGGCGGCAGGCGGCCAGCGAGTACCCCCTCTTCTTAAATTTTCTTTCCGTGCTCCTGCTCTCCGGTCTCAGCCTGCAACGAGCCTTAGACCTGGCTTTTCTGGCTTTCGCCGAAACGAATACGCAGAAAATTCAGACAGGAAAAGCAGACAAAGACCATCCATGCAGCTTGCTCCAGCGCGACCTCAAAAATCTTGAGCGCCAACTTTCAGGCGGTGGAGGTACTGCAGAAAGTCTTGACCGGCTGGCAGCCCTGCAGGCCGATGACGAAATTGCGCGTCTGCTCCACCTCTTTTCCCGCTACGAAAGGGAAGGCGGCCGGGAACAATTGGAGACGATTCAGTTGCAGGCAGGCGAAAGCCTTGAACTTTATCGCCGTGCTGAACGCGCACGCGAAGGTCGAAAAACTCTTCTCTACCTCCTGCCCATGGGTCTGGACCTCCTGCTCGTCATGGCGATATCCCTGCTTCCTGCCCTCTCCTCTTTCACACTCTTCTGAGTCTGGGGATCTGGCTCAGCTTCTGAGTAGCAGGCTCATCCATCTCATTTTAAAGATGAAAAGCTTTTGCTAAAGGTCTCAGCTCAGCAGAAATTAGAAAGAAAAATCACAAATACAAACTACAAAACGAACCAAAGATCATGAAAATAGGTGAAATAATCCAAAAACACTGGATCAAATTACAAATCTAGAAAAGTGAGGAAAAAGAAATGGAAAAAAATTCAGAAAAAAACTCAGGAAAAAACCCCAGAAGGCAACGCCTCTGCTCATCTCCCTCCCGTTTTGATCTCATGGCCGGGCAAAAACTTCACTTCTGTCAGAGGGGCTTGTGTAAGGCTAAGGTAAAAAGCGATGACAAAAGCTCGAACAGAAGCGATGATAAAAACCCGGACAAAACTACGACAGCTCCAAAGGGCCGTTTCTTCTCAGACTTATTCGGTAAACTGCGGAGCTGCGAGGGGTTGGGCACTCTGGAAATTGTCGTGATTACCGCTGTCCTTTTGGCCATCGCCATGCTCTTCCGCGAACAGATCACGCGTTTTGCAAAGGAGCTGATGGAAAAAGTTTTCAGCGGCAACGTGCTTGATGGCCTGGGCAGCTAAAGGAAGCTCCCGGCGGATATGAGCTTGATCTTTGAATTTCAGAATCCTCAGGATCTTATCCCCTGGCAGGCTGACCTGCTGCGCTCAGCTCCACCCTTTCCCCTGCTTTGCCTGCGTCATCCCGCTGGACAGGACAGGCGACTGCTCGTTCTGCCTCCGCCGGGAGCAATAGCCCTGTCTGCAGCGGATCAAAAACGGCGCAACCCTGTTCTGGGCTGTCAGAGAGCAATGGAACTGCTGCACTCCGTCGAAATAGCTGAAAGTCGGCTTTTCTCCGTAAACCTGCAGGTTCTCGGACTTTCCCATATTTTTCTCTATAGAAGAGCCTTGCTGCTGCCAGTTTTTCCGCTCTGTGCCCGTGCAAAACTGTGGCAGATCCCTGGATCTGCGGAAGATTTCTGGGAATCCTGGGCAAAGTTTTACCACTTGCCTGCAGAACTCGCAGCAACAGCCCGTCTCCTCTTTTACATGAAGCGAGAGAAGTTAAAAAGGCTGCTTAAGGATGCTCTGCAGCGGGAACAGCACAACTGTCAGGAAAGATTTCCGCCAGCAGGTATGAAGCCTGGACAAGCCCGGAAAGCCAGCATAAGACCAGCTCACCCGGATAGCCGCTGGCCACCGTTACTGCCGCTCAACCCATTGTCGGAACCTCTGACTTTTCTGGAAGAAATTCCAAAAATGACTGACACTCAGGGGGCAAAGAAGAAACGGAGCAAGCGCTCGCTTTTTCTGGAAGAGGAGTGGATTTTAGGCAGCGACCCTGTTTTCAGTGATTTTTGTCCTGAAGAAGGGCAGTGTGCCGCACGTCATGCGCGTCTCTTTCGACGTGGCGGCAAATTTTTTCTGGAGGATCTGGAAAGCGGTGAGGCCAGCTATGTCGATGGTCTGTGCCTCAAAGAAGGTGAAAGCTGTCTGCTGCCCATTCCCTGCAGCATTCGCCTGGGACAGTGCCTGCTCCGTTTGTCTCAGGAAAAAGGGCCGCTCTTTTGAGCGGCCCTCAGGTTCACATGGATAGGTATTGAGAGCGGATATAAAAGGCCGCAGTCATATGGACGCCTGCCCCATATACGTAGCTCTACCGCGGCTCTTCCGTTGTTTTGCCGTAGCTCCTTCGTAGCTCTTCCGCTGTTCTTCGGAATGTACGGTACGGGTGGGCCTGGCCAGCGAGAAGCGTTACTTTGTCCCGAAAAGACGGTCGCCAGCGTCACCCAGACCCGGGACAATGTAGGCGTGTTCATTGAGCTTTTCATCTCTTGCCCCACAGAAAATCGGGACATCGGGATGGGCCTCATGCAGAACTTTAATGCCTTCCGGTGCGGAGATGATGCAGTTAAATTTAAGGTTATGAATCCCTCTGGCTTTCAGAGCATCGATCGCAGCAACAGCAGACCCACCTGTGGCCAGCATGGGATCCAGAACGATAACGTCACGATTTTGAATATCATCGGGAAGCTTGCAATAATATTCGACCGGTTTCATGGTCTCCGGATCTCGATAAAGCCCGATATGACCAACTTTGGCCAGCGGCACCAGTTTCAGCCAACCATCCACCATGCCGAGGCCAGCACGCAGAATCGGCACAATCGCCAGTTTTTTGCCGCTGAGCTGCTGGCAATGAGCTATGCCCACAGGCGTCTCTACATCCACTTCACAGGTTTGAAGATCCCGGGTCACTTCATAGGCCATGAGCATGGCCACTTCGGACACCAGTTCACGAAATTCTTTGGAATTTGTGTTTTTGTCGCGCATAATACTGAGTTTGTGCTGAATGAGTGGGTGATTGAAGATGAATACATTGTCCATAATATTGCTCCTCGTGACTTTGTTTTCAGTTTCCGCCATACGGTCCTTCAGTTATTTTAGCTCCATGCTCTCCGCGGGGCAAACCTTGGCTAAACGTCCTGCGCATGATCGAAGCGATCATTTTTGCTTCATTTTGCCCGCTAAGCAAAGCTCAAGGCCGACTGCGCACTGCGGAAAGAAGCTTTTCAACATCTTCGCCACTCGTGGCAAAAGAAGTACAAAAGCGTACCACTTCCTCATTTTCTGGGAGTTTGTCGCTAAAGCAATCGCGCATTGTCGCCTGAACCTCAAAGACAAAATCCTTTTCCAGAGCGGCGATCTGAGCCTTTGTCAGGATCACGAAAAGCTGATTGCTCTCGGCCGGAAGGGCAAAGCGACAGCCCGCTTCCGTAAGTCCTGTCGCAATTTTTTGCGCAAGCTCATTTTCCCAGCGACCAATCTCCTGATAGAGGCCTCCGCTGAAAAGTTCCCGGTACTGAACTCCCAGGAGCCAGCCCTTTGCCAGCATAGCGCCGCGCTGTTTTTGAATATAACGGAAATCCTTCTGAGCGGCCTTATTCACGAGCACCAGCGCTTCGCCGAAGAGCAGGCCATTTTTCGTACCGCCGATGCTGAAGGCATCCAGCAAACGCGGTAAATCTGCGAGTTGAAGATCCTGTCCCGGGGCCGCCAGAGCCGACGCCAGACGAGCACCGTCCATATAGATAGGCAGCCCCCAGCTTCGTGCCACCTGCGAAATGGCTTCCAGCTCCGCTTTGCGGTAAACCGTTCCCAGCTCTGTCGTGTTAGAGAGATAAATCATGCCGGGTTTAACCGTGTGCTCGCGCGTCGGGTCGTCGCGATGAGCACGCATGACCCCATCAATCTGTTCAGCCGTGATTTTTCCATCTTTCGAGGGCAGCGGAAGAACCTTGTGCCCGGTCCCTTCGATGGCCCCACTTTCATGCACATGGATATGACCACTGGCTGCGCATAGGGCGCCTTCGTGCGGGCGAAGAAAAGCCATGACCGCCAGCAGATTGGTCTGGGTGCCCCCGATAAGGAAATGCACGGCTGCCTCCGGGGCTTTGATTTCGGCACGGATCATGGCTGCCGCCTCACGGCAGATAGGATCCTCACCGTAACCAGGTCTGGCTTCCGGGAGGCTCTTTTCCATGGCCTGCCAGATGCGCGGATGGCAGCCCTTAATATAATCGCTACTGAAATAAATCATAAATCAATTCTCCCTCCGGCTTTTTATCTCTCCTGGCTTTCTTCTCTCTGGTATTTGCTCTCTTTATATTTCTTCTCTTCAGTATTTGTTGTCCCAGAAGTTCTTCTCACGAAAATTTCTTCTCGATCATTTTAACCAGTTTAGCACGCCAGACCCAGGACAGTTCTTTCCATAGCGCGTCAGGCCAAAAAAATCAAGTGAAAAATAAGAGCAAATGGTTTTTAGCTTATTTTTCATTTTCACACTGCAAGCCGTTTCAGTCGGGTGAGAAGCTGGCTTCGTCTTGAAAAATGTTAATAATGTTAATAAGTTCGTGTATAACTCATGTGACAGGGCTTACGGCAATCCTAACTGGACAAAGCCTGATTTTACAGGCTAAAAATCATTTCATAACAAATTCGCAAAAACACTTTACAAATCTTTTATCTTGTGTATGCCCTGATTTCAGGCATTTTACTCACCTATGTCACTCCGTCCCTTAAGCTGACTGTCCGCAACACGCGGACAGGTTAAAAACATGTCTTTACATCTAAACGTGAAATTTTACAAATTTCGGGGCAAAGCCGATCACCCCATTATTTTCTTTTTCCGGCTTCACTTTGATGTCGGAAATAGTGATACAAGTTGCACTTAATCATGCCATTGTAAAGTTTTCTGCGTTTATCTGAGCGCGCGCCGAGCGCTTCTTCACAATGGGGATCCGGACTAAGCAAAGAAAAGCGAAAACCTTCGGCCAGACTGCCCTGTGGCAGAATCAACTGTCCCAGGGATTGCAGCAGTTTCCCAGCGGCTTCCGGAGTGAGCAGACGCTCGCCGTAAGGTGGGTTGGCCACAACAAGCAGACGCTGCTTCGGAGTGGCCGCAAGCAGCTCCTCCCTTCTGAGCTGACGCAGATCAGCTTTGCGCCATTGGATGCAATCCTCAACTCCAGCCCGGCCTGCGTTCTGCCAGGCTGCGTGCAGCGCATCCTCTGAAATATCCTGGCCGATCAGACAGAGCGGCTGGGTTTCCTCATGAAGCAGCCTTCTGGCATACTCTCTCTCACGGTCAAACACGGCCTGACCCATGATTTGCAGCTTTTCTCCCGCAAAATGACGTTTCAGACCGGGGGCAATGCCCCGCAGGATCTCCGCGGCCTCGATAAGAAAAGTCCCCGAGCCACAGCAGGGATCGAGCAGTCCCTCACCATAGGCGGCCTCCCTTTCCAGAAAGGACAGCTGCAAAATGGCTGAGGCTAAGGTCTCACGCAAAGGAGCCAGCACCCTGAGCGGTCGATAGCCCCGCTTATGCAGACCGTCGCCACTCGTATCAACGGCCATGCTGACCCTATCCTCAACAATCGCAAAATGTAAGTGAAACTGCCCGCTCCGCGGATCCTCCGGCACACGGCCATCCGCCAGACCCCGCTTTTCGCTGAGGCGGCGAACGAGCGCCTTTTTGAGGACACGCTGAGCCGAAGGAATACCATAGACCTGCGATTTACGCGAATAACCCTTCAGGGTGATCACAAAAGAAGGATCGACATAATTTTCCCAGGGAATGGCCAGGCAGCCATCGAAAAGTTCGTCAAAGTTAGTCGCCGGAAAACGGGCCAATTCAAGCAGAACACGCTCCGCACAGCGCGAGCGAAAATTCATACGCGCGGCCATTTCTGCTGCCTCAGAAAGACTTTCACAGCCCAGGGCAACCTCCCCATCCGCGGTCACAACCCGATCTTCCAAAATGCCAGCCTCCAGAACTTCATCCCGCACGAGGGACTCCAGCCCAAAAAGGCAGGGCAAAAGCACGCGGTAGGGAAAGTCCCTTCGCTCAGTATTCAACTCAGTGTTCCTTTTATTCTTTTCTTCCATAGGCTTCTCCTGCATTCACTCCTGTTTTCCGCATGCCCGTCTTCTGCATTCTTCTTATCTGTATTCTTGTTTACCGAACTCTTGTTTTCCGGCCACCCGGTGTTGTGCTCCCATTTCAGCACGACCGTTTTCTGCATATCTTTTTTTGCGTTTCTCTTTTCTACATCTCTGGTCTGTAATTCTCTTGTCCGCATTCCCTTTTGCAAAGTATAGCAAGCTGTGCAAAACCAGGAAAAGAAAAATGAGAGATTTGGAAAACATCCTGAACAGCGCAGTACAAGCTTTCGCCCCTTCGCTCCACAGGAAGTTTCATCATTCACTGCTCCATACCAGACATTATGATTCAGCATTGCTCGTTACCGAAAAACCGTTAAATAATTGACAGTACTGTACAAGCCGCTAAAATAGAAAAGCAAGTTTGGTCCCGTAGCTCAGCTGGATAGAGCGTCGGTTTCCTAAACCGCAGGTCGAAGGTTCAAATCCTTTCGGGATCACCAGAGATAAGCCCTGAAAAGCCCAGCTTTCAGGGTTTTTTATCGCCAAAATCAAAATTTCCTGCTTTCCCAATGGTCAGAAAATGGCTCAATAGAAGCAAAAAAAGGATCTCGATTGGTTCTCATCAAAATTTTGGAGAGCGTCCCGGTGAGCGTCTCATTGAAATCTTATATTGAAATAGCTTAATAAACCGATATAATTCATAAAGGGTATGTCCGCTTTTTAGCGTTATCATTGATATTATTCCGCAAGTCATGCAAGAGGAGTTTCCCATGAATTTTTTTCGTTCGCTAAAGCCTCGTTCACTTGGTGAATGGTTTGTCATCATTCTGGTCATCGTCATGCTGATGGCCACCATCTTTCTGGTGGTTTCCCGTCAGCTCATCCCCGCTGCAGCTGAGCAGGAAGCCGTGCGAATGCAGGCAAGGGAGATGAAGTCTCAGGTGACCGCCATGACCACCGTGACAAAGATCACAGAACCGACGAGTGTCCAGACGACCGTTAAAGCAACGGAAGATCCGCAAAAACAGGAAGCCGTAAAAGCCGTCGAAGCTCTGGACAGCGTGGGAAAAATGAGCCATCTCCTCAGCTCAAAAAAACTTTCCGTCGTGCTCTCTGATATCAAAAAATACAGCGAAGAGCATCCTCAGGAAGAAAAGGTCGATGCCCCAATGGTCATGCCAGAAGGGCTGATCGACGCTGGTCTCGATATGGCTCCTCAGCAGCAGGCCCCGGCAGAAACCGCCGCTCCTGAAACTCCCGCTCCCCAGGACCTCACCCAATATGATAAACCTCTGCAATACCTCGACACTTATTCTCAGCTGTCAGCCATGGGCGATTCAGCCATCCTGCGCGCCGTTCGCGAAGCTCAGCAAAGTCCAGCTCCACAGCTTCCTTACGACAATGGACAGTTTCCAAATCAAGCTGCACCCGGCGCCGGTCAAGGCCAGTCGGATGGCAATCAAGGAAACGCAGGAGCAGGCAATGCGGGTGGCTTTCCCAACGACAATGGCGGTTCAGCCGGAGCAGGAGGAGATAATGTGCCTCCCACACCTCCCGCTGATATTTCGCCGGCCACCATCGAAGCCGTCAAGAACAATATTTTCAGCATGATTAATGCCGGCCGCGCCAATGCCGGTCTTTCCGCAATAAGCTGGGATCCCACCATGCAGGCCATATCCAACCAGCGCGCCGTGGATCTCTCGCAATACTACGGACACAACCGCCCGGACGGCACCAGCTGGTACAACTGGATCAATGCCATGTACGGCGGTGGTGAAACTTATGCCGCCGGTGAAAACATCGCCAACTTCGGGAGCATCAGCAGGCTGGACGCCGCCTACATTTACAATTCCTTCTTTAACTCAGGCAAAGGTCACCGCGAAATCATGAACAACGCGCGCAATGTCCGCGGAGCCGTTGGCGTTTATGTCGCCGGGAATCACATCTACGTCGTCATGAACTTCGGCTTCTAAGCAGGATAGCAAAGTTTAGCGATCTTCGGATCATGAAAAAAGCCCGCTCTACGTGAGCGGGCTTTTTTAGGATCGATTTTAATTTTGTTGTCTTCGAGCTTCAATACTCACACTCAGAGCGCCTTTGCGGCTTTCAACGCTGCTTCGTAATCCGGCTCATGGGCCACATCGTCGCAGTACTGGGCGTAGACTACACGATTCTCAGCGTCCGCGACAAAAACGGCGCGGGCGAGAAGGCCGATGCCTTCCACATAGACCCCGTAATTGTGGCCAAAGCTGTGGTCACGGAAGTCTGAAAGGGCGACAAGATTTTTCACGGCTTTGGCCTGGCACCAGCGCGACTGAGCAAAGGGCAAATCCATGGAAACAGCAAGGGTCGTGAAACCCTCCAGTTTTTCGACTTCTCGATTAAAACGTGCCAGCTCCATGGCACAGACCTCGGTGTCCACAGAGGGGAAGGTCAGGATAAGCTTTTTCCCGGGAAAATCCTTAAGGCTTTTGTTCTCCAGTTTACTATCGGCCAGCAGGAAATCAGGAAGCTGATCCCCCACCTTTAGTTCACGATCTTTGAGTTCAACAGGCGTACCCGCAAATTTAATTTTCATTGATTGCACCTCGAAATTCTGGTCCCAGCATTAATTCATTTAAACGGCGAGACGGCCGGTAAACGGCTAAACTGTCGTAAACGGCTAAGCCAGCCGGTAAATGGCTCAACGTCAGGGCCTCTTTTATGCTTGCCTTCATTATAGGCGAAGTCTCAGCTTTATGAGGTCACAAGGGACACGAAAATGGAGTTTCTTTGTCATCTTTAACGAGAAAGATCACAGGGACTATCGCAGGAAAGGTCACAGGAATGGCCGCAGGGAACCTGATAAACAGCTTTACCCTTCTTCGCCCATCTCGCTGGTCAGATTTCTGACCCAGGTCTCGCGCGTGAGAATATGGGTTGAGACGAACCACTTCAAGACATCGGTGAGCTGCCCGGCGAGGAAGATCGTAAAGATCGACCAGTCGGTAAAGTTGGCGATCATGCCGACTACGGGAATGTTGACCAGCCAGAAATAGGCAGAATCCATCATCAGGGTGTGCCGCATATCTCCGCCGGCCCGCAGAATAAAATAGGCCTGCGCGTTAGAGCTGTACACGATGTAGAAAAGCGCGTAGATACGGATGAAAAAGGCGGCCATATCGCGAACTTCCTGTCGCACATTGTAAAAGCCTGGAAAAATAAAAGAGGAGGCAAAGAGCAGCAAGGCGAAGAGAAGAGAGCAGAAAAAGTTCAGCTTGTACATGCGATACGCATTGGCTCGTCCCTTCTCCAGCTCGTCAGCGCCCAGTAAATGCGAGACCATGACGGTTGTGGCTACGGCCATCCCTGAGGTCAGCACAAAAAAGAGATCCGAGGTAGTGCCCATAATATTCATGGCTGCAAGCACGGAACTGCCTCTGGTGCCATAAAATTTAAAAACCATGGCCATGCCTGAGCCATAGCCAATTTCGTTGATACAGAGAGGCAGGGCCCTCCGGGTAATGGTCAGGGCCAGCTCCCTGGGCAGATGGAAAAGGTCTCGCAGACGGGTCTGAAAACAGAAGCGACGGCTGCGGGACGCCCAGTAGGTGCAGAGGCTCTCGATGATACGGGCGAAGAGGGTGCCCAGGGCTGCGCCGCGGACCCCCATGGCCGGAAAACCGAGATGACCGAAAATAAAGATATAGTTAAAAAAGCCGTTGGAAAAAACGCTGACGATGCTGATATAGAGTGAGGATTTGGTATCTCCCAGGCAGCGCATCGCAGTCTGGGTACTGATGGAATAAGCCTGAAAGAGGCCCGCGACGGCAACCAGCGGCATATAGGCTGCGATGGGATCGGAGATGGCGGTATCCGGCGTAAAAAAGGCCCCGATTTTCCGCGGCATAAAGAAGGCTGGCAGCATAAAAAGCAACGTGACCAGCAGGCAGGACAGGAGGGAAAAGCGGTAGCTCTGCCTGACCCGTTCGCTGCGTCCCGCTCCGTTAAACTGAGCGATGTAAATGCCGGAAGCATTGGCCAGACCGAAAGCCGCAAAAAAAGCAATGAGAAAATATTTGCTCGCTGAGGCCACTGCCGTAATGGTGGCCTCGCCAAGCTGACCCACCATAAGGCTATCCAGTAGGTTTACCATATTGGTAATCACCTGCTGGAGAATGGTCGGTATCGCCACCGAAAGGGCGCGCCGAATAAAATCATCGTTCTGGCGCAGAGGATACTGTTTTAAGCGATCGAAAAGTTTCATGGAGAAATTTTAGCACGTCCGCCCGACTTCCGTCGCCCTCAGAATACGAGGAATTATTTTTATAATTGGAAATAATTTTATTTTTAATAGCTTTCCTTAATGGCTACAAATGGTATAATATGCGCGTTATGTTGTTCTGCAAAAGTCTCATATGACTTGAGCATCTCTTTTAAAGTGAGCTTAGTTCGCAGAACACAGCGAAAATCTTCAAGTGAACAAGGTCTCAGACCCTTGTGGAAGAGTACCGTTCAGTTCAATATTTTGTAGTAAAGGATGTAAGAAAATGAGTTCTTATGACACCATTGGCAATTTCAAAAAAGGTTTAACCCAGCTGATTATTTTGCACCTTCTCCAGGGAGGCCCCGGTTTTGGCTACGATATGGCTGATCATATCTCCGAACTCAGTAACGGGAAATTTGTCCTCAACGAAGGCTCGCTCTATCCGGCGCTTTATCGCATGGAGAAAAAGGGTCTGCTGACTTCCAGAACCGAAGTCGTCGTCGGCAAACGCACGCGCCGCTACTACGAGATCACGGAGGCAGGCCGCAACCAGCTAAAAAAAGATATGAAGGAATATAAGCAGGTCGCCGACGGCGTCAGCGCCATTCTCAAAGGGTAGAGCTGCCGCAAGTTTATCGTCACAGCGCCAGGCTTATTGTCTGGAGATACACTGAAAGCTGCTGCAAGTATTGAGCAACAAGCTTATTGCTTTAAGATACGCCGAAAGCTGCCGCAAGTTTTGAGCAGCAAGCGTGTTGTCGCTGCAGCAAGCTTAGAGTCGCAGCCCCGGCATAAGGGCCGAGGCAATTTCAAAATACAGCACCAGCCCCAGCGCATCGACGATGGTCGTGATGAGCGGCGAGGCCATGATCGCCGGATCAAGTTTCAGAGATTTTGCAATCAAAGGCAACATTCCACCAATGAGATTGGCCGCCACCACGACGGCAAGCAGAGCTGCGGAAACCGTGGCCGCAAGAAGCAGGTCATGACCATTCATCAGGTAGACGCGAAGGCCGTTGGCCAGCGCCAGAATGCTGCCGACAGACAGACCAATACCCAGCTCCTTCAGCAAAACCTGCCCCAGATTACGCAGGCGAATTTCGCCCAGAGCAATCCCTCGAATGAGCAGGGTGGAGCTTTGTGATCCCGCATTACCTCCGGTATCGGTCACCATGGGCATAAAGGTCACCAGGATGGGCAAAGCGACAAAAGCGTGCTCAAAGCGTTCAAGAATGCTGCCGTTAATTATGCCGGAGAACATGAGCAAGAGCAGCCAGACGACACGGCGCTTGCAGTTATCCCAGACCGTGGTCTCCAGGTAGGGTTTTTCCGTAGGCCGGACGGCCGCCATGATCGTCACATCTTCCGTACTCTCTTCGATTAAGACATCAACAGCGTCGTCAACGGTGACAATACCAACGAGGCGATTCTCGCTGTCCACGACCGGGATCGCCAGGAGATCGTAACGGTCAAACATACGGGCCACTTGTTCTTTGTCGGCCTGGGTGGTCACAGAGAGGACATTGGTCTCCATGATCTCCGCCAGTGTGCTCTCATCCCTGGCCTGCAGCAGCTCCCGCACGGTGATCACGCCCTCAAGGATACGGCTCTCACTGGTCACAAAGCAGGTGTAGATCATCTCCGTGCGGGTGCTGACCTTGCGCAGCCTGGTCAGGGCTTCAATCACGGTCATTTTCTGACGCAGGTGAACAAACTCCGTCGTCATCATCGCCCCGGCTGAATCTTCCGGATAGGCCAGCAGCTTATTGACCAGCTTGCGGCGTTCGGGATCGGTCGCAGCGAGCACGCGCCGCGCGACCGAAGCCGGAAGTTCCTCCATGAGGTCGGCGAGATCGTCGTTGTAAAGGCCGTCGACAAGTTCAGCGACTTCTTTATCACTGTAATCGTGAATCAGGGTTTCGACATCTTCCGCATCCAGATTGGCAAAAACCTCGGCTGCCATATCTTTCGGTAACATGCGAAAGAGCAGCGCCCGCTCTTTTTCATCGCATTCGCCGAGGAATTCGGCAATATCGACTTCGTTGGTATCACGTATGAGCAGTGCAATTTCACGATAATTTTTTTCGTGGAGAAGAGTAAGGAGCTTTCGTCTTAATTCTTCATAGGACAAAAAAGTCATAATGAAGCCGCCTTTACTATCTTAGTACCAGGTTTAGTGAACGATGAAGAGGACGTGAGTCACCTGGGGATTGACGTCTTTTTGCGAACTCATAAAATCAAAGGTTTGCAGAAATACTTCATAGATCCCACGTTCAAGCTTGCCATAGCAGCCTTCCCACTTCAGTTCAAAGGGTTTTGTGTCTTTCCAGTCAATGGCGAACTTTAAGTCCTCCAGACAGTCATTCTGAGCCTGGTCGAGGTTCTTAAACTCTTTACCATTAAAAAGAGAAAGCAAAACCGGGCCGTGCAGAATAAAGGTTTTGGAGCTCGCCGAGTTATCAAAAACGAGCCTGGCCCAAGTCTCTTCACTATAATCGGCAAAGATGGCCAGGGGTTTGTTTTTATCTTCTGCAGAAGCAGCGACACGATAATCGATCAGCTCATAGTCCTCAGACTTTGCTAAAAATTCGCGGAACCAGGCGACAAAAGGCGCATCTTTTTTCAGACTGTATACTTCCTCTGAGGACATTTCCTGCTTCTCACCGAAATAGCTCACACGCTTAAGAGAAATTTCCGGACGCTGACTATCCTCGGCAAAATCCTCGGCACAGAAAAACCAGCGATCTCCGCCGGGAAAATCAATCGTACTGTTAAAATAGAGCGTCTCTACATAATTTTTAGCGGGCACAACTTTGGTGAGTGAACCCTCCAGGGCTTCTGACAGCCTGGTAGACAACTCGCGGCTTTGCTCTTCCGGCAGGCCCCATACATGGCTTTCATTCTTTTGCGGATCGAAAGTCAAAATGAAGCTCAGCTTTTCCGGAGAATAGTTTTTCTCAAGCTTGATAATTTCAGGCCCTTTGAAACGCAGAGACTGCGGTGTTTTCCCATTGCTGCCCTGAGGCTGCTCGACCGGTTCGCCTTTGTCTCCCTCATGCTCTGCAGGATAAGCTGGGGAGCCATTGTCAGCATGGATTTTTCCGGTATTTTTGAGAATGTTGATCAGATAAGTCTCCTGATCGGCCAGATTATCAATCCCAAGCGGCGGGGCCATGCGAACTTCATTGCCCTTACTGTCACGCGCAAAATCAATGAGCGGCGGATTGGCCGCCTTATCCTCAGGCTTAATGGCCGCAAGCATCGCCAGAAGTTCGGCCTGCGAGCTGAACTGGCGCTTGTAGACACGTTTTAAAATTTCCTTGCTGTCCATCTTGCTGTAGTCGGCAAAGGTCAGACTTTCCTCAGACGAGGAGCCCTCTTCACCCGTCTTAGCAGGACTTTGGGCAAGGCTTTCAGACGCTGAGGCAAGGGTTTCACCCTTTTGGCGGTCTCCGGACGCCGTCTCTTCTTCTCCGGCGATCCCAGCCGCTCTCTTGAGGGATTCATTTTCTTCTTTCAAATGATCGAGTTCCGACTGCAGGGCTTTATCACCTGCGGAACCCGTCGTGCTGAGCTGACAGGCGCTGAGACCGAAAACAACTGCCAGGATGAGCACAGTTAGCAGGGTCAATGGATAACGAACAACATGTTTCATGGGGAACCTCCCTGTTTTTTGCTCTTCTGCTCCTTGGCTTCAAACATCTCGTGTATTTTTTAATTATAACATGCGCTCCGAGGCCTCACGAATGCGGCGCAGAGCCTCAAGCAGACGCGCGCGCGGGCAGCCGAAGTTGAGGCGTACAAAACCCTCACCGTGGGCGCCAAAGAAGGTTCCCGGGTTAAGACAAACTTTCGCCTGATGAACAAAAAAGTCGGAGAGTTCGTCCTGGCTGCTAAAGCCTTTTTGCTGCATGAGTTCGCGGCAGTCAATCCAGAGCAGATAAGTGGCTTCCGGAAGAGCGGCCTTAAGGCCGGGACAGGCGTTAATCTGCTCAAAGGCCACATCGCGGTTAGCCTGGAGATAAACAAGAAGTTCCTGCAAATATTCGTCTCCCCGACTCCACGCCGCTTTAAGGGCGGTCAGGCTGAGCAGGTCGCCGTTGAGATGGCGGCGATTTTTTTCCTTGTCAAAGCGCGCTTTAAGCTCAGGGTTCGGAATCACGATGATTGAAGCGCCAAGCCCGGCGATATTGTAGGTCTTGCTCGGCGCGAAACAGGTCATGCTGCGTTCGGCATAGCGAGGATCCAGCGACGCGATACTGAGCGACGAACGCCCGTCATAGAGGAAATCCGCATGGATCTCATCGGAGATCAGGATAAGATCGTGCTGAATGCAAAAGTCCCCGATGCGTGTCAGTTCTTCGCGGGACCAGACCCGTCCGCTGGGGTTGTGCGGTGAGCAGAGCAGGAAAAGTCTGCAGCTTTCATCGACCGCCTTTTCCATCGCGGCAAAATCAATCGAAGCCTGGCCTTTTTCATCTACTTTCAGGGGCAGATCGACAAAGTCGCAGCCATTTTCTTCACTCACGTCAAAAAAGGGTCCATAGGCCGGGGTAAAGCTCATGACCTTATCGCCCGGCTTACAGAAGGCCGCAACGGCAGCACTCAGGGCCGGGACTATACCCGGGGTGGTGTTCAGCCAGTCAGGCTCCACCTCCCAGTGATAGTGACGCTGAATATACGCGACAGCGATCTGCCAAAACTCGTCATCGGCAAAGCTGTAGCCGAAAACCCCGTGATCCACACGTTTTTTAAGCTCGGTGATGACGGCCTCCGGGGCCAGGAAGTCCATATCGGCCACCCAAAGGGGGAGGCAATCCTCGTCCGCGCGCGCGCCGAAAATCTTGCCCAGCAGATCCCATTTAATGGAAGCGGTTCCTCTACGTTCAATGTTTTGATCAAAATTCATGCTGTCCTCCAATGTTCAGTTAAAGCAACGAATCGCTTCCGGAACCTCAGGCTGATGGGGTTCCTTTTCCATGGCTTTATAACCGATGGCAATGGCAATGCGGAAGCTTTCTTCTTCACTCATAGAGAAAAGGGCCGGAAGATTGGCCTCCCGGCTGCGCTGGAAGGCCGTGTCGACCATGCCGATAATACAAGAGCCGAGGCCCAGGGATTCCGCCGTCAGAGCCAGCGTCTGCACAGCGATGCCCGCATCCAGATCCGACCATTTTTCATCACGGGCGGAAATCAGCACGACCAGTGGCGCACCATAGAAAACATTGGCCGCCCGACGTTCCTGCATCAGCTTTTTCCCGGCGCTGTTCTTTTCTTCATCCATCAGCCGAAAAACTTCTTCGTTGATCCTGGCGATAAGCTGCTGATCCTCCACGAAAGCAAAACGCAGCTCCTGCAGATTGCGCGCTGTAGGAGCCGCCAGGGCCGCTTTTTTCAGAACTTCTATGTCTTCTGCGCTGACTTTCTGAGCCGTAAATTTGCGAGTGCTGCTGCGCGAAAAAATGGATTGGAGTGTTTCGTTCATTTTTACTTTCTTCTTTCTATAAGACGTTTTTTAAGACATTTTTAAGGCGTTTCTTCGATCTTCATCGCATTTCTTCGACGTCGTCCTTGAAACTCATGAGCTCTTTTACAGTGGTTTGTGCATTTGTTTCTTTACTGCGTGAGTGTGTCTGTTCGTTTACTGCGCTTCTTTAATGAGCTCCAGGCAGCGAGCCAGGGCGTCTTCACCCGGGGTTACGGGCACATCGGGAGCTGTCGCATGCTCTTCACTGCAGCTCCCATCCGGATTTAAGCCGTATAAGACATTATAGCGTAGAAGCAGACCGGAATTGGGCAGGAGGCTGTAAATGGTCACCACACAGGAGCCATCCCCACCGCTCTCTTCGCCGACAATACGGGCAAAGCCCGTACGCTTGGCAAAGCTGAGAAAATATTCCGAAGCCGAATAACTATCATGATCACAGAGCAACCAGAACTTCCCTGTGAAGAGCGGCTGCTCTTCTGTTTTATCGACCCGAATCGTCTCCTGGAAGGCTTTATCCAGGCCGCTCACATCACTTTCCACCAGGGCAGGCAGGGGCGGCAGCTTTCGGTCCCTGCGATTCCAGTTAAAAATCAGGGAAGGCAGTGGTCCCGCCTCCAGCATCGCGGCCATATCTTCTTCAAAACTGGTGGAGGCGTAATAGGCCATGAAAGGTCTGGTGCGGTAATTTTCCTGGTAGAGACCAATATTTTCGATCTGCAGCGGCTGGCGGATATTCGGCGCAACAATGTTATTGAGCCAGTAGTCGTTGTAACCGCCCAGGTTGCCACGCAAATCTATAATCATATTCTTGATGCCAAGTTTTTCAGACGAAACGAAAAATTCCCTGAGCGGACCTTCGTCATCGTTGCGGTCATTAAGAAAGGAATGGATCGCCACATAGGCCCAGTTTTCCTCGGCTTTGCTCATAAAGCTCAGGTTATTGGCAATCTTCATCGAGGGCGGTTTGCTTTCATCCTCACGAGCTTCTTTTTTCAGCTGGTAAAACTGAAGCACCGCCGGATTCTCAAAGAAACTGCTCATCATCTGCTGCCAGGGATCACTCTGCTGCTGTTCTTTCATATAGCAGTATGTCTGGTAGTCCGAATTGAGTAAATCGTTGCTGAGGCCGACGACGGAAAGGTGACCGACCATTCCTTCGGTTCCCTCCAGCCTCTGAATTTGTTCAGCATAGAAATTTATTGAGCTCTGAGGATCATCGCTCAAGGCCAGTTCATTCAGCCGCTCTGCATATTCTGCCTCGACTTTGTCCGCCTGAGCGCCCTTGCGTTCGAGATAGGGCAGCATGGGATAGGCATTTCTGAGGATATCCCAGAAATTGTTAAAGTCTTCAGCCCGCTCAGCGGCGGTCAGAGAAGACAGCGGACGCGGGCTTATACTGCTTCGTTCTGCATCCTGCAACGCCGAGTCTGAATCCTGGCTCAGCAAATCCGGAGGCGTGCCGAAGCGCTCATTGGAAGCACCGTCTTCATTGAGACCATAGACCATATTGAGGCGCAAAATCAGCCCGGAGGCCGGCAGAGAAAAATAAACGGGAATACAGCAGACGCCGTCGCCTCCCGTGGGCCTTCCAACCACTCTGGCAAAACCGCTGCGCTTGCAGAAGGCGGCAAAAGTGTCCGCAGCTGAATAACTGTTCTCATCCACCAGGAGCACAATCTTGCCCTTGAAGCGTTTTTCACCGCCGAGGGCTTCAATGACATAGTGATCGCAGATGGTCCCACTAAGTTCAGAGGTCTCAGCCTGGTCCAGCTTGATGCGCTGAGGCAGCTCACTGCGCTCGGTTAATTCTGTAAAAACAGTGATGCCGGGAAATTCGAGAGCTTCGTCTCCTTCACCCCCACTTTTCGAGGCTTCTGTTTGCCCCGTACCTTCTGTTTGAGCTGTTGCCTCTGGGACTGATCTTTGATCACCAGATGTGACTTCCTCTACCTGCTCAGTTTGTTCTCTTGCCTCTGTCCCACTGGAAAGCTCTTCTCCCTCTTCTCCAGCTTCATACGGCCGAGGATCACCCCAGTAAGAATCGATATCCTGAGTGAAGGGCTTTGTCAGCTCCGACTGGCGGTAAAGGCCCCAGAGGCGAAGATCTATATCATGATCGAGATTGGGCTGAACAAAATACTTGAGCCAGTACTGCGCAAGGCCACCGGGATTTCCCCGCACGTCGATGATAAGGGTGTCCATTTCCGCAATGGCGTCATACATCGCTTCAATGGCCGCAGCGTCAGACTCAAGGTTTTCCATGGAGAAGCTCTCCACCCGACAGCTGGCAATGCCTTTTTCCGCATCCATGCTCCAGCTGAAATTTGGCCCTGCAGTCGGTACTTCTTCGGAAGGATCCGAGGTCTCCCAGTCCTTGCTGTCCGGACGTCCTTTCCAGCCGTAAAAGGAGCGGGATGCGCGGGTTTCAAAAGGAGAAAACCAGGGGTCGCTCTCCAGATCAGCCCCCGCCTCGCGGGCAAAATCATATTCTTCGCGGTAATGCGTGTCATAGCTCAGACCCGGTTCTACAACCTCGAGGTGACCAATAATATCGCCTCCACAGAGTTCACTGACCAGGCTGGCATAGTGAGCGGCGTAAGTTTCTGCGCTGTTCATCAACTCGGGCTGCGGCCGGTATATATAGCGAAGAGCCTTCAGACTCGCACCCTGCACAGGCAGAGCAGCCGTTTGCGGATAGGCCTCATTCAAGATGCGCCAGAAATAAGCATAATCCTCCTGCATCGCTTCTTCCGAGAGAAAAGTTCGGGCCGAAATCGAAGCAGAAGGAAAGATGGCGCCGATCAAAAAGAAGAGCGCCAGGAGAAAGGTTAAAGTTTTACGTTTCATTTTTTTGTTCTCGCACGGAGACATCAATCACAGTGCCCTCACCCAGATTTTTGTGTGGCTACGGTCACTCCCACAGGCAGCGAATAGGGGCGTCCGAAGGGCGTCGTTTCATCCGGGGCATGTTCCAGAGGAATTGTTGGTGCAGGAGCGCCCGGAACAGGAGCGGCCGGTCCCGGAACATTATAGACTGGCTGCTGCCTGAGCAGCGTAACAGGAGGAAGAACGACCGAAGGATCACGCACAATCGCGAAATATAGCAGGCCTTCGGGACCGTCCAAGAGTAGCATAAAAGGCCGGTCAAAGCGGAAATGCAGGGCATCTTCAGGGAAGTCTTCACGCTGACTCTGTGCTTCAGAGGCCAAAGTTTCCTCGACTTCTGCCGACTCGTTTTCATTCTGTTCGGACAGCGACTTCGTTGCAGTTTCATCTGCGGCTGTCGCTTTTTCAGAGCTGCCCTCTTTCACCGAACTTTCGGCCACAGCGCCTGGCGATTCAAGCGCTTTATCCCCTGTCTTCTCCTGCGCGGGACGGAAAGCGCCGCTTTCTTCCACAACATTCAGGCCAAAAGGAGTGAGCTTCAAACTCAGTTCCTGACTAAAGTCGAAAAAGCTCAACGACGGCTGTACAAAATTCTTCTCATCCGCTTTGAAAAGCCCGTCAAAACCTAATTTTTTATAGGTTTCATTGAGCACAGGCTGATCATTGAGTTCAAATAAAGGAATCTCAAGATGCACGGCACGGGTTTCCGTCTGTTCGCTAAAAAGGGCTTCACCCAGATCTTTTGGCCTGGACAGCAGACTGCTAAGTGGGTCCTCTCCCTGAGATCCCGCAGAGACAGACTCAGGATTCGTTTGATCCGCTGTCTCAGCTTTCTCCTCTTCGACAGCTTTTTCTGCGCTTGCTTCTGAACTTTTTTCTGAAGCAGCTTCAGAACCCGAGCTCGCCCCCTCCTTCGCCTGAACCAGGACTAGACGATCTTCGCCCAGGGGCAGACTCACGCGCAAAAAGTTATCAGCCTCACAGATTTCGGCGTTGCTTTCATCAAGAAAGAGAAAATCGACCTCTGCGGTCTGACCATTCGCCCGTGTAAACGTCCCTCTTTCCACGTGATGGGGGGCGCATTGCAGACACTGAGCGTTGCGATAAAGAGGAACGGAAAAGAGTGAAGCCTGCCCCGCCGCTGTCGGCTGAGAGGCGAAGTAGAAGCCTCCATCCGGGCGCAGGGAACGCAGCCAGGCACTCACGGAGAACTGAGCCGTTCCGGCCGCGAAGGGCAGAGCATAGCAGTTCGTATAGCTGTCTTCAGCCAGGTTTTGTAAAGTCTCTTTCAGAGCTTCGGCCTCTTCGGGGGTATTGGCGTTGAGCCAGAGCGAGCGCTCACTTATAAAATGGCGGCCTGTATTTTTGCGTATGGCCGCCCGGCGTTCATCGATGAGACCTTTCCTGACGGCTGAACGAAGCTCATCCGCAGATGAAGCTCCAAGAAACGCCAGCAGATCTTTTTGCAGATCGCCGCGGGAAAGCTCTGCAGCCACTGAAAGCTGACGATAAGCGGCCAGAGGCGAGAAAATCTGATTCCCTTCACCTGCGCTGAAATCAGAGGCCAGGGCCGGCAAAGTTTTTTTCATCTGCTCCCGGAAGGCCTCTTTTTCGCCTTCCTCCCACTTCGGCGCTTTACCTGGGAGCTTAAACGAATGATTCATAGGGGTCGCGCGATAGGGCGCCAGCTCATCTGCAACTTCCTCAGCAAAAACCAGTGGCGCTTCTCCTGCGAAGGAATGAAGGAAGGGAAGCGCTGAAACGAGCAGAACGACGGCCAGGAAAAGGCAGAGCATCCGGCCTTTTAATGATGATCTATGGGGCATAAACAGTCCTCCTCCGCAGTGTGAAGCTGACTTTGATCCGGGCAGCTTGCGGGCTAATCTTGCGGGCTGTTGAGGATCTCTTCAACTTTATTGTTTTATCATACATCATATTAAGATGAATATCTCCAGAAATATCCTCGTTTTCATGGTTCCGTCTATTCCATCCTCAAAGTCCGCATCCTTTTCATTTTCCGTCTGGTTCCAGGCATCTTTCGTCCATCTTCTGTCTTTCGTCCATCTTCTGTCTAGTGTATATTGAACTATAAACTCAGCTAACGAATTCACAAAGTTTAAAGGAGCAAGCTCATGGCCAGGTATTTTCCCCCCATCGAACCCAAGAAGAAAGGTTTTCTGAAGGTTTCAGAACTTCACGAAATCTACTACGAAGAATCGGGCAATCCTGAGGGCAAGGCTATACTCTTTCTCCACGGGGGCCCTGGGAGTGGCACGCAGCCCTACCATCGCCAGTACTTTGATCCCGACTTTTATCGCATTGTACTTTTTGACCAGCGCGGCTGCGGCTTGAGCCGCCCTCATGGAGAACTGCGTGAAAATACCAGTCGGGATCTCGTTGAGGACATCGAAAAACTGCGACAGCACCTCGGCATCGACTCCTGGATCGTGTTTGGCGGCAGCTGGGGATCCACCCTGGCTCTGCTCTACGCGCTCCACGCTCCTGAGCGCGTGAACGCTCTGATCCTTCGCGGGATCTTCCTCTGCACTCAAGATGAAATCGACTGGTTTATTGGCGGCGGCGCCGCACGCTTTTTCCCCGAAAACTGGGAAAAATTCCTCTCTGTCCTGCCCAAAGACACGATGCCGCAGGACATTGTCCGCACCTATTATGCCCTTTTTAATTCAGAGGATGAGGCGATACGCAATACGGCCTGTCTCGCCTGGGCCGGTTGGGAAGGTTCCCTGCTCTGTCTCGACCCTGCACCGTCAAGCCCCCGTGCTGAAGATGACGAAGGTGAGGCTGATGCTCTCTACAAGGCCATTGCCATCTCCAAAATTGAGTGCCACTACTTCCTCAACAACGAGCTCGACAAAGCCGGCAGCATCATTCTGAAACAACAGGCTAAAATTGCCGATATCCCCTGCTTTATCGTCAATGGTCGTTACGACATGATCTGCCCGCCGGAAACGGCCTGGAAACTCGCCCGGGGCTTCAGGAACTGCGAGCTGCAGATTGCTCCGCTCGCCGGTCATTCTTCGGGCGAAGAGGAGATCGCCGAGGCCTTGCTCTCGGCCGTCGAACGCTTCAAACGCTATGCCCGCTGAACTATCCGGAAAAATGAAAAAAGTCGCGGTCATCAATGATTTATCCGGGCTCGGGCGCTGCTCGCTCAGCGTCGCTCTGCCTTTGATTTCTGCCCTGGGCGTTCAGGCTTGTCCTCTGCCCACGGCCATTCTCTCCAACCAGACCGGCTATAAAAGGACGTATTACGTCGATTTCACAGAACATCTTGAACCTTACGCCGCGGTATGGAAAAAGCTCGGAGTCCGCTTCGACAGCATCCTGAGCGGCTTTCTGGGAACAGTCGAAGAAGTGGAAATCGTTAGCCACATCCTTGGAGACTTGAGGCGGGAGAACACCCGTCTTGTGGTGGATCCTGTGCTCGGGGGAGGTGGCGTTCGTTACCCCGCTTTTCCTCCTGAGATGGTCAAAGCCTATGAGCAGCTGCTCAGCCAGGCCGACATCATCACGCCCAATGTGACCGAAGCCTGTCTTCTTTCTGATTTTCCCTATCATGATGCGGATCGTGGCAGGGGCTGGAGCGCAGAAGAGCTCACAGAGATTGGCCGCAGGTTGCAGGCGAAGGGCGCGAAGGCCGTTGTCATCACCGGCATTCCCGACAGCGAAGGCATTGCCAACTTCTGCTTTGAGCCGGGAGAACGCGCTACTCTGGTGAAAAGCCCGCGCTATGGGGTGAAGCGCTCCGGAACCGGTGATATGCTCGCCGCCATTGTGACGGCCGGAGCCGCTAAAGGCACAGAGCTTGTCGCTTCCGTGCGCCGCGCCGCTGATTTTATCAGCCGGGTCATTCAGCCGACCGAAGCCGCCGGCATTGATCCGCGGGAGGGTCTGCTTTTTGAGCCTTTCCTCTCGGAACTCAGCGCTCCCTGACTCCGGGACAGCGCGTGAGGTTTTGCTTCGCATTTAACTCCTTTAACACGCAGCACCCCCTGGCAGTGCAGCAGATCCGTGACCGCGCGTGAGTTTAAGGACAGCAGAAAATCTTACTGTACATCATCAAAGGCACCCCTTTTCACAGCGGAAATGAAGGATCGCCTTTGAAAACCATCTATTTTTTGATGTTTTCGCCATTTATTCATATTTTGTATTGACAAAGATAGGGCATTTGTCTAAATTATTTTCGAGTGAGCACTCACTCGAAATCAGTAGCTCTTCATGACGTGCTGTACATCAATCATCACCTGCTGTACATCTGTCCACAGCTTCTGCAACTTCAACAGAAGATATCGTAGTGTAGAAGCCCTGAACTTTGATCCCCCTGGCTTCATCAGCTGATGCTGGAAAATAAACCCTGAACCTTGTTTTTTCTTTACAAATCTGACTTGTCTTGTTTAACGACAGCTCGTCTGGCGACACCCGTCAAACGACATTTCGTCAAACGACAACCCGTCAGCGACAACTCGTCAAGCGACAAGAAGGAGGAAGAACTCATGCAAAAAGATCCGAAAGTTTTAGCTGCGATCAACTTGCACGCCATTCTCCGCACAATGGAGGATCTCTGCGAACTTGATAGCACAGCAGCAGGGCTGATCCAGGGGGCCAAAACCGCTATTCGTTTTGTCATCCCGGGGATTAAGCCTATGGTTCTGGATTTCCGCAATGGCCAGTGCAAAGCCCTTGAGGACCTCAACGCAAGCGCCAACATGAGCCTGCGTTTTACCGGTCCGGAACACTTTAACCGCATGGTCGATGGCCAGGCAAATCCTATTCCCACCCGCGGTTTTTCGCACATCGGCTTTCTCAAAAACACCTTTACGCAGCTTGCCGAGCGGCTCACCGCTTACCTGAAACCCGACCCCTCAAAACTCGCAGCCGACCCGGATTTCAAGCGCAGCAGCACGCTCCTCACCGCGTATGTGGCCTTTTTCGCTCTTGCTCAGGTGGCTGAACTGGATCCCCTGGGCCAGGTCAATGCCAGTCGCATCGCCGATGGCAATATTCTCATCCAGCTGGAGGACGTCGGCCTGACCCTCAAGGTCAGGGATCACCACATTAGCGTGGAAAAAGGGAGCTGCGAACGGCCAGACGCCACCATGCACTTCAGTTCCATCGATGTCGCCAACGGCATTCTCAGCGGAACACTGGACAGCTACGCCTGCATCGGCAATGGCAGTCTGGCCATTTCAGGTACCGTCCCCATGATCGACGACCTGAACAAACTCCTCGCCCAGGTTTCGGGCTATCTCAGCTAAAAGGAGGACAGCATGGAAACATATCAATACAGTAAGAGCCAAAAGCTTTTCAGCCGGGCTTCCGAGATCATTCCCTGCGGAATTTACGGCCACCTGGGGCCTGCCGAGGCCTGCATGATCCCCGTTTCCGCCTTTCCCTTCTATGTTGACCATGCCAAAGGCAGTCACTTCTGGGATATCGACGGCAACGATTTTATCGATTACATGTGCGCCTACGGGCCGAATGTACTGGGTTACGCGGATCCGGATGTCGAGGCTGCTGCCCATAAACAGGCGGAGATCGGCAACTGCACCACCCTGGCTTCCCCCAAAATGGTCGAGCTCGCAGAGCTGCTCGTCGACACCATTGAGTCTGCGGAATGGGCCTTCTTCGCCAAAAACGGCGGCGATGTCACCAACCTCGCCATGCTGACCGCCCGCGCGGCCACCGGACGAAAAAAGATTATCAAGTTCAACGGCGGCTACCACGGCGTCGCCCCATGGATGACGGCTCTGGGCTATCCCGGCGTCATCGAAGAGGATATGTGCAACGTTATCAGCGTCCCCTTTAACGATCTTGAAGCCGTGCGTCGGGCCATCGAGGAAAACCCCGGAAATGTAGCCTGTGTCATCGGCACCCCCTACCATCACCCTGCTTTCGCCGACAGCGAAATGCCCGTAGAAGGTTTCTGGAAAGGCGTGCGCGAACTCTGCGACAAAAATGGTATCGTGCTGATTTTCGATGATGTGCGCTGTGGTTTCCGCCTGGATATAAAAGGTTCCGACCACCATTTCGGCATCAAAGCAGATCTGAGCTGTTACTGCAAAGCTTTGGCGAACGGCTACAACATCTCCGCCCTGGTCGGTCGACAGGAGCTGAAATCAGCCGTCGGCTCAGTTTTCTACACCGGAAGCTACTGGCTCTCCGCCGTGCCCATGGCCGCCGCCGTCGCCTGCATTCACAAGATGCGCGAACTGAATGCCGCAGAGCGCATGCTCGATCTGGGTGAAAAGTTTGAAAAAGTCATGTGTGCAGCCGCCGAAGCCGAAGGATTCAAGCTCCACTTCACCGGCGCCAGCTCCATGCCCTTCATGCGGCTGGAAGATGACCCCAACCACAGCATTCACCAGGCGTTTATCGCGGAATGCGTGCGCCGTGGGGCATTCTTCGCCAACCACCACAATAACTTCATCAACTGTGCCCTCAGCGAAGAGGACATCAGACATACCGGCGAAATTGCCGCCGAAGCCTTCCGCGCGGTCAAAAAAGATCATGCGGATCTGCTGAAATAAGAGGAGGAAATATGGCACTCACAAGAGATGAACTTCTGGCCCTCGAAGCCAAAGCGAACGAGCTGCGCCACACCATCGTGCAGACGGTGTTCTATGCAGGCAGCGGCCATCTGGGCGGCGCACTCAGCATGATCGACATGGCCACGCTGCTCTACTACCACCGCATGAAAATTGATCCCAAAAATCCCGACTGGGAAGATCGCGATCGTTTTATTTTATCCAAGGGACATGCTGGTATCGGCTTTGTGGCGATTCTCGCCGATCTCGGCTACATCGCCAAAGAAGATCTGAAAACCTTTAACCTGACCGGCTCCAAGTTGGGCATCCATCTCGACTCCACCAAGGTCCCCGGCGTCGACGCCAGCACCGGCTCTCTCGGCCATGGCCTCTCCATCGCCCTGGGCACGGCGCTCGCGGCGACTTATCTGAAAAAAGAGTATCTCACCTACTGCATGCTGGGTGACGGCGAATGTGACGAAGGCTCCATCTGGGAGGCTGCCATGGCCACCGCCAACTTTAATGCGACCAACCTCATCACCATGGTCGACCGCAATAAAGACATGATTGACGGCCCGACCGAAGATGTCATGAAACTCGAACCTTTCGACAAAAAATGGGAGGCCTTCGGCTTCAACACCATCACCGTGAACGGCCACGATTTCCAGGCCATGGATAAAGCTCTGGACGATGCCTTGGCCTGCAAGGATAAACCGACCTGTCTGATTTTAGACACTATCAAAGGGCAGGGTGTCGACTTTGCCGCCGGTGACTACAAATGGCACTACGGCGCCATCAACGAAGAACTGCGCGACAAGGCTTTTGCCAGCCTTGACCGCTATTACGAAGAGCGCCTCGCCGCCTTGAAAGGAGCGTAAACTCATGGCACTTACCTATACCAGTCTCGATACGACCAAACTTTCCACCGCCGAAGTCTACGCCAAGCGTCTCTGCGAACTCGCCGAGGATAACCCCCGCATCGTGGCGCTCACCGCTGACCTCGCCAAATCCACCAAGATCGGCTTCTTCGGGCAGAAATTCCCCGAACGCCTCTACAACGTCGGCATCGCTGAGCAAAATATGATGGGCGTCGCCGCAGGCATGGCCAAAGCGGGGCTCATCCCCTTTACCTGCACCTTCGCCATCTTTAACTCCTGCCGTGCCCTCGACCAGGTGCACACGGACATCTGCTACCAGAATCTCAACGTTAAAATGCTGGGAACCCATGCCGGAACCTCCTTCGGACAGGCCGGCTCCACCCATCACTCCACCGAAGACCTGGCGATCATGCGCAGCATGGCCAATCTCACGGTGGTCTGCCCCGCCGATGGTATGGAAACCGCCAACGTCGTGGCCGCCGCAGTAGAACACGAAGGCCCGATGTATATCCGCATCAACCGCGGCTTTGACCAGGTCGTGTACGACAAAGCGGATTATGGCTTTGAACTCGGCAAGGCCGTGCAGCTGCATGAAGGCAGCGACGCCTGCATCATCGCCTGCGGCTCCGCCGTTTTCCAGGCCCTGCAGGCCGCCCGCGAACTTGAAGCGAGCGATCAGGTGCACGTCCGCGTGCTTGATATGCACACCCTGAAACCTCTGGATAAAGAAGCCGTTCTCAAAGCCGTCCACGACACCCGCCGTATCATCACGGCCGAAGATGCCACCGTCATCGGCGGTCTTGGCGGAGCTGTCGCCGAATGTATCGCTGAGAGCGGCATGGGCTGCGCCTTCCGTCGCCTCGGTGTTCAGGATCGTTTCTCGCCCATCGGCTACCACGAAGACCTGATGTCCTTCCATGGCATTGATGAAAACGGTATCGCCACGGCTATCCGCGACTTGCTGAAACTCGACTTTGAGGCCGATGACGACTGGTCTGACGAGGTGTAATTTATGGCTTATTCAGAGACACGCTATGCCGCGTCTGTCTTTTTGAACGCGGCCATCCCACTTTTCCGCGTCCTCGCGGAAGAGCTTCCCGCCGGCAAATCCCTGCTCAAAAAAGAGGGAATCATTCAATTCCGCACCCAGGACGGAGATGAAGCCCTGGGCACGCATTTCGAACTCAAAGAGGGCGAGATGAAAACCGTGCTCGGCCTGGCCGAAAATCCGGATGTCGAACTGTTTTTCCCCTCACTCGAGCACTTTGTCGCGTTCTTTCAGGGAAAATCCAAAAAGCTTCCGAAAATCAAGGGATTGGGCAAGCCCGGCCTGCTCATCCCGACTTTCCGCCTCCTGCTCTCCATGGCCTCGATTCTGGGACAAAAAGGCTGCCCCGCCAAAGAAGAAGATCAGCTGCAGCTCATCAAGCTCATGTACTATCTGCTTCCTGCGGGGATCAGCACCCTCAATAAAATGGGCCATCCCACGGTGAAACACTGGTCTGAGACCAGCCCGGATCGCGTATACGCCTGGGCGCTCGACGGCCATCCGGAAATCGCCTCCTACCTGCGCGTGAAAGCTGGTAAAACCAAGGCCAGCCGTGGCGCTTACACCCGCTCTCAGCCCTTCTTCACGATGCGTTTTGCCGACCCTGTCAGCGCGCTCGCCGTGCTGCAGCAGACAGGTGATATGCTCAAACTTACGGCTGAGCGCAAGCTCATCATGGAAGGAGCCCCGGAGTTCGGAGGGAAAATTGGCGACCTGATGATGCTGGTCGGCCAGTACGCCCAGGGCTAAAAGTCCTTTCACTTCGTTCTGCGTGAATAAGCTTAGCGCGGACAAGTTTGTTTGAATAAGTTCAGTATGGAGAGGAGAGCAGGCCTCTCTGGAGCTCCTGCTCTCCCTCCGTACTTTTTGACCACCGAGTCGCTTCAAACTCTGAGATCCTGCCTTTAAGGATCTTGGGAATGCTCAGCATCTGTAAAAGCTTTCCGCGACCATAGTGTTGGCGGTGCACAGCTTAAGCATGCTTTTCTCGGCCCTTGAAGCTTGTGCCGCGCACTCCTTTCACACCTGAACCCCTGAACTATGAATATTATTTTCAATGAATTTACCCTCCCCGCCTTTGCCAGAATCAGCGGGGAAAAGCGCGATAAAATCCTGAAAAGCGCGATTGACGCCTTTGCCCGCGAGGGCTTTCAGGGCGCGAGCATCAATGCCATTGCCGCCACCGCAGGTATCAGCATCGGCTCGCTTTACAGCTACTTTCGAAGCAAAGAATATCTTTTTCTCTACCTGGCCACCCTGGGTCGAAGCCTCATCGCTGAAGCCGCCGCCGAAGTGACGCGCGCAGACGGCAGCCTCGAGTTTCTGCTCCGTAAACTCTACGAAGTGACTATAACGTATAGTTTGCGCTACCCCGAAATGACCAAGATTTACCTCAATATGAGCAGCCTGGCCAATCGGGAGCAGATCGAACGGCTGAGCAAAGTTCTGGAAAGTCATTTTATCGCCTTTTATAAGCAGCTCTTTGAGCAGGCCGCCGCACGGCATGAACTTGCCCCGGATGTCGACCCCGCGTTCTGTGCTTTCTGTCTGGATAACAGCCTGATTATGCTGCAGTACGCCCTTTGCTCGGAGTACTATCGCGAGCGCATGGAAAGCTACCTGGGTCACCCCTGGAGTGAAGACCACGAAAAGCTCAGTGCAGAGCTGGCGCAGTTCATGCTGCGCAGCTTTGGGGCACGTCCCAAAGCCTGAAAATGCAAAATCTGAAAGCACAATGCCGGGAATTCCCGGTAAGGAGGAAACCATGAGCCTGATTCAGGAAAAAGTTCAGCGCGCCCGCGCTTTTTTTGCCAGCGGCAAAACATTGGATATCGCCTTTCGACAGGAACAGCTGCAAAAACTCTATGATGCCCTGCAAAAGCGCCTGCCTGAAGTTGAAGCTGCATTAAAGGCAGACCTCAACAAATCGCCTTTTGAAGGGTATCTCACCGAGACATCCATCGTCCTCGGCGAAATCCGTTATATGAAGGCGCATCTGGCTTCCTGGGCGAAACCGCGCCGGGTTCCCGCCGCCATGAATCAGCTGCCCGCACGCGTGCGCCTGCACCCCGAACCTTACGGCGTCTGCCTGGTCATGTCGCCCTGGAACTATCCCATCCAGCTCACTCTGGTTCCTGTCGTCTGCGCTCTCGCCGCCGGCAACACGGTGGTCGTCAAACCTTCCATCTACAGTCCCGAAAGTTCACATTTCATTCGCTCCCTGCTTGAAGAAAGCCTGGAGCCAGGCCTCGTATCGGTGATTGAGGGCGGTCGCGAAGAAAATCAGGGGCTGCTCCACGAACGCTTCGATTATATTTTCTTTACCGGCAGCCCCAGAGTGGCCCACGTCGTCATGGAAAGCGCCGCAAAAAATCTGACCCCCATGACCCTCGAACTGGGCGGCAAATCCCCCGTGATTGTGGAAGAGAGCGCAGATCTCAAGCTCGCTGCCAAACGCCTCGCCTTCGGCAAGCTCTGCAATGCCGGTCAGACCTGTGTGGCCCCCGATCACGTCTACGTCCAGCGCAGCGTCAAAGAGGCCTTTCTGCAGGAATTTAAAGCTTCCTTTGGCAGCGTGACCCAGGATCCGGCCTATTTCCGGGATATGTTCCCCCGTATCATCAATCAAAAGCATTTTGAGCGGCTGCTCGGCTATCTCGAAGGGCAGACCATTCTCATGGGCAGCGAGTCCTGGCCAGACCGTCTGCAGATTGCCCCCACCATTCTGGACGAAGCTCCCGAAGATTCTCCCGTCATGCAGGAAGAGATTTTCGGACCGATCATGCCGGTCATTGCCTACGATGATTTCGATGAGCTGATCGCCCGTCAGAAGCAAAAGGAAAAACCCCTGGCTCTCTACCACTTTACGCGCAATGCGGAACACGAAGCGAAGGTCGTGCGCGAACTCTCCTACGGCGGAGGCTGCGTCAACGATACTCTCCTGCACATCATCTCGCCGCATTCACCTTTCGGCGGCGTCGGCAGGAGCGGCATGGGACAATACCATGGGCGTTTTGGTTTTGAGACCTTCAGTCATCTGAAAACCGTGTTGAAAAAAGGAACCTTCGGCGATCTCGACCTGCGTTATCCCCCATTCAAGGAGAAAAACCTCAGCTTTCTGAAAAAACTGCTGCACTGAAAGAGCCCTCCGGCACTCGATCTTCGTTGATCTTCCTGGCAAGTGGATCGGTTCTCCGGAAAACTGGTTTGAGTGCAAAAATCACTCAACGTCTGGCATAAGTGCCAGGCTTTGCTCAGCAGCAAGCTGGGGCAGACTTTCAAGCTTAGGCAGCCTGCCCCATTTTAAGCGTCCGTTTTTTTCCCAAAGGCCCAGATTTCCTGCACCGGCGCAATCTCCTCGAAGGACCACTTGCGCAGGGAATTTTCATAGGAATTCGGATCGTTGATCGTGAAGCCTTCCTCATCGACATCCAAAATCACCAGCATATGGCCAACAAAGGTAAAGTAGCCTTCGCCCACTAAAATCACCACGATTTTACCCTGGGCAAGGCGCTCTCTGACAGCATACTCGGAGTAAGGCAAACGCTCAGAGCTTACCCCATAAACCTCGCCCACCCGATCGAGAAAGGACCATTCCGTCCCGTTGGCTGAAACCTCCTCGGGACGCACCTGTGCAACGATATCCGATGGGGTGACCATCTTGCCGGTAAAGGCAGACATGACCATGGAAAGCGCCGTCGGGGCACAGGCAGAGTTGGCAATACAGCCATCCGCGTAGGGTTGGGCCGCCCAGCGCCGATCCCACTGCAAATAAAGCGGAGCCTTGCGGCCAAGCTCGAAGGTCGGGCCATTTTCCTGGACAAAAGGCCAGGCTTTGCCCTCCGCCATCTCCACGCAGACCCCGAGCGCCATGGGATTATTCCCCGCAAGAAAACGCAGGGTGGGTGGAAAAGCTTCCCACTGATCGAGGATAAGCTGAGCGCGGACATCCTTTTGAGCCATAATGCGCAGGTTTTCCTTGATCCGCGCTTCGTCTCTGCTCCGCTCCAGCCCTTCAAAATCTTCTTTCATCGAAAAAGGCGCCGCCGCGACCCGGCTGTTGCTGCGAAAGGCATCCGTTTTGATACCCTTCAGGGGCTGCTCGAGATTCTGACCCTCCGTGCTGAATGTAAATGGCCGTGCAGCCTGAGTCATGGCCGGATGGCTGCCAACCTTATCGCCATGCAGCGTCGTCTCTGCCGAAACCTGCCCAGCTTTCAAACCCTCTCCGGGCGCTTGAGCGGCAGAGGCCAGCGAGCCTTGTTCGCCAGGTCGGGAGTTTTGCGGGAGCACCTCTCCGGGCGATATCCCTGCCGGACCTTGCGCTGCCGGACCTCCCCCTTCAGGACCTTGCTCTACTGGATCTTGTCCTGCCGGAAACCGCCCTGTCAAAGCAGAGCCCTTTTCAGTTCCCGGAAACCAAAGATGGCGCAGAGCCCGGGAGATATCCCGGCCAAAAAAGGCGCTCAACAATAGAGCCAGCAGAATCAGCCCAATAAAAATCAGGCTGAGCTGGCGCAGGCGCTTTTCATGCTGCGCGTGAGCCTCCGGAGTAAGAAATTTTTTGTATTTTTCCTCGCGCTGATTCCCGTTGAGCTGAGCACTTTCAGGCCTCTCGCGCGCGGGCTGATCGACAAAAACAGCTTGCTGAGCTGCCCGATTTCCGTTGTCAGGAAGCTCAACACGCGCACGCGACCTGGACGCGGGCTGCTCTTTCACAGGCATATCCCTTGAAGCCTGTGCACCCTCAGCCGGAAAGGAAGGGGAATGCGGGCTCTCCATACGAAAACGCGGCCCGGGCGCACCCCCAGGAGAAGAGAAACGCGCTTTCTTCGGCACCACTTGCTCCGGCGTGGGGCTTTGCAGCGAGCTGCTGCGGACTGCCGTCGGATTTTTAAACTCTGTTTGCTTCGGGGGCCGAGCCGACGTTGACTGCTCTTCGCTCAAGCTGGAAAAACGTTGCTCATAAATCCTGGCCAGCTCTTCCGCTCGCCTCAGCGTCTTGTTCTGTTCTTTTATGCGGATACGGCTTTCGTCTGTTTCCCGCCGATCTGTCCTCATCTTGCAGCACAATCTCCTGTTTCAAAGTGGACAAAGCCAGGAGCACCATGTCTTTGACGTCTCCCTGCACAGCTTTTACCTGAAAAGTATAGCATGAGAGGCGTTGCCAATGATGTCGCGGGGATTAAAGCCCGGCATCATCTCTGTGAATCAATCGCTTCATAGGAAAAAACGATGCAGAAATTTGCTAGAATATAAATTGTGCGACGAAAAAGTACGCCATCATCAAGAAGTCAAAGATGAAAACTGAACCCGTAAAGGAGACTACCATGAAACCTGATACGATTGTGAAGCAAATCCAGGGAGCGACCTTAGAAGCTACCTTCCCGCTCGCCGGCAAATTCTCTTACATCATCGACGAACCTGTCGAAGACGGTGGAAACGGCAAAGGCCCCTGCCCTGTCGAACTGCTCTATGCGGCTTTGGCCTCCTGCAAAGCCGAAGTCGCCCAGGCCTACCTCAAAAAAATCCAGGTTCCCGCTGAAAAAATAGAAGTCGCCGTTGAAGCCGACACGGCCGACCTGGCACAAGGTCCGCTCAAGATCAAAGTCGAAGCGAAGATCCATGCTAAGCTGAGTGACGAGCAGAAAAAACGCCTGGAAGCCGCCGTGGCCCGTGGCTGTACGGTTGCAAAGATCCTCGAGCGCATCAACGAAATCGATACCGATTTTATCTACGGTTAAACCTGAAATGAGAACCCGCTATGTATTGAGACGTTTAGTCATGGCTATCCCCACTTTCCTGGGGATAACGCTTTTGACGTATCTGATTCTCTCGCTTGCCGGAAGTCCTTTGGATGCTTTTTTAGCCGATCCCAGAATTTCCCCTGCCGAACTCGAACGCAAGCGCGTTTCCCTGGGTTTGGATCAGCCTATCTTCGTTCAGTATTTCGTCTGGTTGAAAAATTTTCTGAGCGGCGATTTGGGTTATTCCATTGCTTCCCGAAAAGAGGTCATGGCCCTGATCATGGATCGCATCGGCATTACCGCCCTGCTTGCCGCCAGTTCCATCCTGCTCTCGCTTATCGTCTCAATTCCCCTGGGCATTTTTTCCGCAGCGAAGCCCAACTCTTTGCAGGATCATCTTTCGAGCGGGATTTCATTTTTTCTTGTGGCAATGCCAAACTTTTTTCTGGGCATGCTCATGATTTACATTTTTGCCGTGCGTCTGAAGTGGCTGCCCACCGGTGGTCTCTACGATTCCGTTGGCGAAAAAACACCGCTCATGCTCCTGCGGCACATGATTTTACCCTGCCTCATTCTCTCCTTTCAAAATATTGGCAGCTGGATGCGCTATATGCGTGGCAGCATGCTGGAGGTTCTGCAAAACGATTACATTCTGACCGCCCGGGCCAAAGGCCTGAACAAGGCTCAGGTCTACCGGCGGCACGCCTTGAAAAACTCCCTCATTCCCATCATTACGGTCGTGGGCATGTCCATTCCCTCACTGGTGGGAGGGGCCGTGATCACCGAACAGGTTTTCAGCTGGCCCGGTATTGGCTCTCTGATGGTCAGTTCCATTCAGGCCAAGGACTACCCTGTCATCATGGGCATTACCGTCATGATTGCCGTGGCGGTTTTGCTCTCCAACCTTTTAACGGATCTGGCTTACGGCCTTATCGACCCAAGGATTTCTTATGACAAATAAGCAAAAAGATGAAAAAAGGGTAAAGAACTCGTATTCGCGGGATGTCCTTGAACGTTTACTGGCCAATAAGCCCGCGATGATCGGCCTGATTTTTCTCATCGTCGAGGCCATCCTGGTCACTGTGCTGCCCTGGCTGCTGCCTTTGGATCCCATCCATAGCGATCCGCTGGCCTTTCAGGCTGCTCCCAGTGCCACTCACTGGCTGGGCACCGATCCCATTGGGCGGGACCTCTTTTCCCGACTGATCTACGGTGGGCGAGTCTCTTTGCTGGTCGGTGTTTTTTCAACCTTAATCAGCCTAGTCATCGGCGTTCCACTGGGGCTGCTGGCGGGCTATTACCGCGGGGTCTTTGAAAGTATTGTCATGCGTACAGCGGACATTTTTATGTCCTTCCCGTCCATCGTCCTGATCCTGGTTCTGGTTTCTGTCGTCGGACCCTCCATCTGGTCGGTGACCCTGGTGATCGGCATTCTGAACTGGACCAGTTTCGCCCGTCTCATCTACGCCAATACCCTCTCCGTCATGGAGATGGAATATGTCGAATCCGCAAGAGCCATCGGCTCAAAGGATTTCACCACAATCAGCAAATATATCCTGCCCAACGCCTTCCCGCCGATCCTCATTACCGTTTCCTTCAGTGTGGCGGCCGCCATTCTTTCGGAATCCTCACTCAGTTTTCTGGGGATGGGCGTTCAGCCTCCCGCCGCAAGCTGGGGCAATATGCTGCACGATGCACAGAGTATCACCGTTCTCTCCAAGCAGCTCTGGTCCTGGCTCCCTCCGGGCTTAGCCATTCTCTTTACCGTGCTCAGCATCAACTATCTGGGCGACGGGATTCGCGACGCCCTGGATCCGAAGATCCGTCTGAATAAAAAGTCAACAAAATAATATTTTTATAGGAGGACAAAAAAATGAAAAGAAAAATCACCTCTCTCCTGCTCGCAGCATTTCTCCTGATGGCATTGCTGCTGATGCCGGGAACACCGCTTGCCGCAGAAGGCGAAAAGACCGTCTCCGTGGCTCTGCCCAAGGCCTGGGACAATATGATGCCCCTCAACACGAACAGCAACTACAGCCGTTTTGTCTACGATCAGATCTATGACCGTCTGACCATGAGCAGTGCAAGCGGCAAAATTCAGCCCCGCCTGGCCGAAAGCTGGGAAGCCAACGAAGATTCCACTGCGGTGACCTTCAAGCTCGCCAAAAACGTGAAGTGGAGCGATGGCGAACCCTTTACCGCTGCGGACGTAGTTTTCTCCTTCCAGCTGTATTCCAATCCCAAAATCGAGGCTCTGAGCCGTTACCACCTGCAATACATCAAAGGCGTAGACGAATCCGGCGCTGAACTTTCCGAAAAGTCCATCGAAGTCAAAGCCGATGACGACTACACGGTGACCATCACGATGAAAAAAGCCATGTTCCCGGATACGCTCTTAAACGATCTGGATACGGTTTTCATCATCCCCAAACACATTTTTGAAGGCAAAACGCCCGAAGAAATCAACGCCCCTGATCTCTGGGCCAAACCGGTCGGCACAGGGCCTTTCCGTTACGTTTCTGAAATCAGCGGCGAGCGTATGGAACTTGAGGCGAATCCCGATTATTTCCTCGGAAAACCGGACTTCGATAAACTTGTCATCCGTGTTGTGGATCCCGCCAGCCTGCTTGCGTCCCTGATGAGCGGCGATGTGGATATCAACGTCATGGGTCGTATCCCCCTCGAAGATTGGGATATGGCCAAAGAACAGGAAAACCTGCAGGTTTTCTCCGAGCCTGGGACCTCTTACTCGACCCTGCTCATGAATACAAAAAAACCTTATCAGACAGAAGCCTTCCGTCAGGCGGTCAGCATGGCCATCAACCGTGACGTCCTGGTTCAGGCGCTCTTAAAAGGCGAGGGTCAGCAAGTTGTCACCCCGATTGCTCCGGTCAGCCCCTACTTTAACGACAAGATTAAAGTCTGGTACGACGTGGACAAGGCCAAAGAGATGCTGGAAAAAGAGCAGTTCCCCTTCGATCAGGAGCTTAAGTTCTACACCTCTGCCGGTACGACTACTGAACGTGCCGCTGCTCTGATCGCGCAGGATCTCGAGAAAATCGGACTGAAAGTTAAAATTCAGGCGGTCGACTTCACCAAGCTCATGGAACTCATGAGAAAAGGCGAACACGATTTCGGCATCATTGGCTCCGGCGGCACGCTTGATCCCAGTGAAAGCCGTGAAATGCTCGCCAAAGGCAGCTCCGTCAACTTTGCTCAGCTCGAAGACAGCACCCTGACCGACCTCATTGACAAGGGTAACGAGGCTTTGACCTTCGAAGACCGCAAGCCCATTTTTGATGAGTTCCAGGAAAAGATCATGGAGGTCTCCCCTATGGCTTACCTCTACACCAGCAACAATCTGGTCGCCGCATCCAAACGCCTGAGCAACCTGCCCGTGAAGGACTTTGACTGCCTCAACTGGTCGCTCTGGACCTGGAAAGTCGCTGACTAAACATCAAAATCTCAAAGCGAGAGGACTGAACACCGTCACCGGAGGCAGCGCCGCTGTCTCCGGTGACCCTTTGATCTGTAAAAGAAGAAAGGGAAAGGCATGAGTGAAACACCGAAACTTTTACTTGATGTGCAGGACCTGCAAACCCGTTTTCAAACCAAAACGGGACCTGTGACCGTTCTGGATCATGTGAGTTTCTCTCTTCACCGTTCGGAAATTCTCTGCGTGGTTGGAGAATCCGGTTGTGGAAAAAGCACCATCGCCATGTCGATCATGCAGCTTCTGGCCGGCAACGGTGAGGTTTTTGGCGGAAAAATCCTGAAAGATGGCCGCGACCTTTTGCAATTAAGTGAAAAAGAAATGTGTCGCGTCCGCGGCGACGAGATTTCCATGATTTTTCAGGATCCCATGTCTTCTCTTAATCCCACCCAAACCATTGGCAGGCAAATTGCTGAGAGTTTTCAAATCCATCGCCAGATGAAAAAAGAGGAAGCGCTCAAGGCCTCCCTAGAGCTCTTAAAAGCCGTGGGCATCCCTTCCCCGGAGGAAAGAATCCATGAATATCCGCACCAGCTCTCCGGTGGCATGCGTCAGCGGGTTATGATCTGCATGGCCCTCGCCTGTCAGCCGGATTTGCTCATTGCCGATGAACCGACAACCGCCCTGGACGTCACCATTCAGGCTCAGATTCTGGATTTGATGCGGCACTTACGTGAAGAAACCGGCGCGGCCATTCTCCTGATTACCCACGACCTCGGGGTTGTTGCCGAGATGAGCGACCAGGTGCTGGTGCTTTACGCCGGAAGAGCGGTGGAAAGCGGCAAAACAGCAGAAATATTTAAGCAGCCTCGCCATCCCTATACCCAGGGCCTGCTGAAATCCCTGCCCCGGCTGGATGATTCCTGCGATTATCTGCCCATCATCGAAGGCGTAGTGCCCTCACTTTCAGAAATGCCCTCGGGCTGCCGTTTTGCTCCCCGCTGTCCCTACGCCATGCCGATCTGCAGGGAGCAGCGTCCGATCATGCAAAAACTCGACAACGGCGTTGAAGTCGCCTGTTTTTTATACCGAAAGGAGACGCCGGACCATGCCTGAACTTCATGAACAGCCTGTCCTTTTGGAAACAAGGAACTTATCCCGGATTTTTCGCGGAAAAAGAAGCTTGTTTCGCTTCCACGTCCCTTCCGTCCACGCCGTCAACCATGTTTCTCTACGTCTCCGGGAGCATGAGGTACTCGGTCTGGTCGGGGAATCGGGCTGCGGCAAAAGCACTCTCGGAAGGACGATTCTTCGCCTGATTGAACCGAGTAGCGGCGAGATCATTTTTAAAGGTCAGAATATCCTCAACTGCAATCCCGAAGAAATGCGACAGCTCAGGCAGAAGATGCAGATCATCTTTCAGGATGTTTACAGCTCCTTAAATCCAAGAATGACTGTCGAAGAAATCGTGCGCGCTCCCCTCGATGTCTTTCACCTGGGCACGCCCGCCGAAAAAAAGGCCAAAGTCCTGCAAATCTTAGAAGAAGTCGGCCTTGGCGAACAGCATTTACATCGTTTCCCTCATGAATTTTCCGGAGGACAGCGCCAGCGCATCGGTTTTGCCCGTGCCCTGATCGTTCAGCCCGAGCTGGTGATCTGCGATGAACCCGTTTCTGCCCTGGATGTTTCCGTGCGCGCTCAGGTGCTCAATTTGATGAAACGCCTGCAGATCGAGAAGGGACTTTCATATCTTTTTATTTCGCACGATCTGAGCGTCGTCAAGCACATCAGCAACCGCATTGCCGTGATGTACCTGGGGAACATTGTCGAACTTGCCGAAAGCGAGGAACTTTATCAAAATCCACTGCACCCCTACACCCAGGCGCTCCTTTCGGCCATTCCCGTTCCCGATCCTGAAAACAGACGCCAGCGCATCCTCTTAGAGGGTGATCTGCCCAGTCCCTACGCCATTCCCCAGGGCTGCCCCTTTCATACGCGCTGTCCCTATGCTCAGGAACGCTGTTTAAAAGAAAAACCGGAGCTGAAAGCACTTTCCAGTAATTCTGAGCATTCTCTCGCCTGCTTTCTCCATGCCTGACAAGGCAAACTCACCCAACAAGCATGCCTGAAACTGACAGGCCCGCCTGGACCTGACACAAAAGCGTGAAGATATTTAACCCATCGGTGCAGCTCTCCCCGGAGCTGGTATCCTGAGCGCCTCAGCTCAGGAGCAAACGGCAGGAGGCCGGGACATGAACAAAGATCGCCTGTATCAGGATTTCATCCAGTTGCTGCACGTCCCCGGCATTTCAGGCACGCGCAGTGAAGTGCTGACGGCGGAAAAAGTTCTTTCGCTGCTGGAAAACATGCCTTACTTTCAGTCTCACCCGGCACAGCTCTGGCGGATCCCCGTTCCGGACGATCCTCTGGGCCGCTTTGATGTCGCAGCTTATCTCGAACTTAATCCGCGGGCGAAGAAGTGCGTGATTTTGAGCGGCCACATGGATGTCGTCGGCGTCGAGGAGTATGGCCACCTGGCCGAACTGGCTTTTGATCCTGAGGCTTTGCGCGAAAGGATCGCTGAACTGCCGCTGAGCGATGAGGCGCGCCGCGACCTGGAGAGTGGTGCCTGGATTTTTGGCCGTGGAACGGCCGATATGAAGCTTGGTCTTGCCCTCGGCCTGGAGCTTTTGCGTCATTTTTCCGAGCCCGGTACAGGCAAAACACAGAGCGATCTCCAAGAATCAACAAACAGTGTTCTCCAGGGATCCCTTTACAGCGAAGATCATGGCGATGGAAAGACGGCTGCCCAGCCCACAGTTCAGCCTGGTATCCCGGCCCGAACACAAGCCGATCCGGGGACTGATTTTTACCAGGAAGAAAAAACAAATCCTCCAGCGGTTTCGCCATCTGGCCTTTCATGCGATCCAGGTGGCGACTACCAGGCCAATATTCTCTTTCTTGCCGTCGCTTCGGAGGAGACCAATTCCGAAGGTATGCGCGCCGCCCTGACTTTTCTCAGGCAGTTTTTCGAGGAAAAACAGCTGCAGCCCTCGGCCTTTCTGCTCAGCGAGTGCTTTGAATATCGCGAGGAAGATCCCGACCGCGAAACCGCCCGCTATATTCACGTCGGCGCTTCGGGCAAGGTCATGCCGGCTTTTTTCTTTGTCGGCGCACCCGCCCATGTCAAAGAACCCTTTCTCTCGCTGGATCCCAACTTACTTGCCGTCGAAGTCTATCGGCGACTGCAGCTCAATCCCGCCTTCAGCCAGAGCCGGGACGGAGAACTCACCCCACCCCCGGTCTGTCTGAAAATGCAGGATCTCAAAGAGCTATACTCGGTTTCCACGCCGCTCTTTGCCGCTTCCTACTTTAATCTCGTGACAGTCGATCTCGACCCGGAAGCCCTGCTTCAGGAGCTGCTTCAACTTGCCCGGGAGAGCTTCGTCTCCGCCCTTAAGCAGCTGCAGGAACGGGCAGAGGCCTATGCCGGACGCTTTGGCATCAAGGTGGCGAGCTGCCGTATTGTGCCCCTGGTCAAAAGCTGGGACGAAGCCTATGCCGAGGCCGAAAAAACCTATCAGCTGCGCCATCCGCAGGCTGCGGATACGCTTGACCTTTATCTCCGGGAAAAAGTTCGCGGCTGGAAAGAAGAGGGACTGGAAATTCAAGCCATGGGCCTTCGCCTCATGCGTGAAATCGCCGAACTGCAGGCAGAATCACGGCCCATGATGATCGTGGGCTTTCTTCCCCCCTACTATCCCGATATCCGCCCCGAACCGAACGATCCCGCCTTAGCCGAACTTCTGGCCGCCATCCGGAAAACCATGGACTTTGCCCGGCAGAAGTTTTCTGCCGACCTGCGCCTCAAAAAATACTACATGGGCATTTCGGATATGTGCTATACCGGCCTGTCCCAGAGCAGAGACGTGCAGCCTCTCTTACATAATCTCGTGGGCGAAGGCCTGATTTACGACTTTCCCGCCGCAGATCTTAAAAAGTTTCACGTGCCTGCCATCGACCTTGGCGGCTTTGGCAAAGACTTTCACAAAGCCAGCGAGCGCCTGGAAAAGCACTACAGCTTCGACATTCTTCCCGAACTCTACGTCCACCTCCTGGAGCAGCTCCTGAGCTGAGTTGACTCAGGCAGACCAGGGGCGGCTTTCCTGCCTGGCCAGACATCGAAATCATTGGCCCATTCACATCCGGATGGGCTGCCGCGCCTTATTTAGCTTGTAAAAAGGAACCACTGTATTACGAAATCGCCAAGGGGACGGCCTCCTTTTACGGGAGATCGTCCCCTGGCTTTTCGCTCATAAAGCCTTTAGCGAAGAGTCTGTACTTAGCTGCGCTTCCTTAAGAACAAACCTAAGGTTGCAAGACCTAAGCTCAGCAAGATCACAAAGGCGGGATTGGCACTGCCCGTCGCGGGCAACTGGGTAATCGGCTTAGGAGGCATCTGGGGCTTCGCACCAGAGTAAAGCCGTGGCTGACCCATCACAAAGCCGCTTTGCGGCGTGATGGAGATAGAAGGCTTATAGGGGTTATACGGAACAGGCTTATCCTCATCATCCGGCTTGGGCTTATTCGGATCTTCCGGCTTATCCCAGATGGCCTTAAAGGTGTGATCGCCTACTACCGTATACGTATCACCAGGATTATGTCTCGAGCCCTCCCAGTACTGGAATGTGTGGCCGGCCCAAGTCGGCGCAGCTATGATCGTGATGACTTTTCCAGCCTTATGTTGCGAGCTGATTTCCGTTTGTCCACCTGCAAAAGTTCCACCGTTGGCAAGGTAAGTGATGGTGAATAAACGATCATAGTAAAGCTTGAGCACGAGTTCAGGACCCGTAAGAATTGTGCCAGAACTTTTGCTCTCTTCCCGATTGAGCGTTAAGCCGTTAATGTCGAGCGGCATCAGCTCGCTACCCTCCTGAAGCGTAACCTGAGTCCCCACCGGACCGTTGAGTTTCTTGGTAAGGTCATCATCTCGTTGATAGTTCCCCGTACCTTCCTTATCGAGATAATACTCAATCGTATAAGCCGCTTGAGCGGGGCTTTCCTTGCGGTAGTAAAAGACCATGACGTTGTCTTCTTTGCTTTGAGACAGAGGGATCGTCTTCTTGCCCTGCAGGGCAACATAACCCGGAATTTTAGGTGCATCTTCAGTAACCACGTTTTGATCGGTGGTCTTTGTAATCGCGTCCTTAATGGCTTCTTCCTTAGTCACCTGGCCATGTTCGTCAAGCGTTTGTACGATGTATTTGACCGTATAATCTACCGTTGTGAATGGGATATAATTAAATATCAGGACATTTTCCTCCGGTACAAGATTGCTCTTGAGATTCTTGGAAATAGCATCCGGGAGCATCTTCTCTACCACTTTGGCCTTGTACGTATAGTCCTTGCCAATGGGCAGATTATCATGTTTATCCTCACCCGCTACAGGTTTTCCATCCTGACCTAAGTACTGGACGGTAATGCTTGTCGAAGTATTTTCTCTATACTTGGCCTTAAGAGTTAGAGGAGCTGTGATCTGCCTGTTAAAATCAAATAACTGGCTCAAATTTCCATTTTCTTCCAGGATATACCAGCCAACAAACTGGTAACCCGATTTTTCAGGCGTTCCTGCCTGAGCTTGTTCGACCCTGGCACCATAGGCCACAGTAATGGTCGATTGCGGAGTACCATTATCCGGGTCTACCGTGACCACAATATCGCCTTCCGGCGGACCCCATTTGGCAAAGAGCTGGAGGGGCTTGGGTTCCATCTTGGCATTTTCAGGCAGTTTCTGTTCTTCACTGAAGGTCTGGTCTTTATACCAACCCTTAAATTCATAATTGGACGGGAGATTGCCTGGTTTATTTGCATTAATTTTCGATGAAACAGGCAAAGCCTGTTTCACCTCGCCCTGATAGATTACCTTCTTAGCCAGGTCTTTACTCTCCTTGGCAGGGTCAATCCAGAATGTCACCGGGTAACTTTTCCGCGCGTAGTAAATATGGACCTTACCATCCACATTTCTAGGATAATTTTCGGTAACGGTACCTGTAACGTTACCTTTTTTATCCAGAATCTGGTCACCTTTATTTAGACTAACCTTGTCATCACGTCTAATAAGAAAGCCATGACCTTGCGGTAAGAAGCCCCCATTCTCATGATCAACTTGTTGATAGTAATCAAACTTGTCATCATCAGCGTAATAGCCCAGATGATTTGATGGTGTATAGTACCAGGTACTGTCCGCAAGATTTTCCTGGCGAATGGGTTCAATTGATTCATCATAGCTCCCATCAAGTTTCTGAAAATGCTCCCACACCGTCAGGGTCTTTTTTTGTTCTTCGATAGCAATACCAATATATTGGGTAAAGGGATAATTTTCATCCTGACTAAGGTTAACGACAGTCTGCGGAGCACAATAAGCCATATGGGCGTTGAAAACGTAAGGCGGCTTTGCGGGCATCCATGATCCATACCCAGTCCCTTTAACATAGAGGGGTCTGTAATAGGCTTGACCTTCCGGGATATTGGTAATGTTTTCTGCCATAATCATCCGATCAGAATAATTTTCACCGTAACGAACCTGGATGGTATAAAGGTGGTCCCGATCATATGTCTTCCCATTTATATTTAACTTGGGAAACCATTCTTTGAGGTCATTATAATTTGAAGGATTGTTGCCAAAGACAATCGTATAGACTCGGCGAGTGAAATATAGGGGAACTACAGTTTTGCCATCGCCATCAATTCTTTTGTCCTTATTTTCTTTGGAAGTTTTATTTTCATCAAAGACAAAATATTTCTCAAAATCATTTTGAGTAGTTATCAAAACGGGAATACCGTAATCAGCATAAGCATCGTTCTTGATAGGGAATAAGGTTAAGTGTTCCAGGCCTTTTCCTCTCTGTGGAATCTGAATTAGGTCACCTGTCTTGCCCACAGCATCTACCAGACCTAAGAGTGTAAAGTTGTCATCATCCGCATTTTGCAGATAGTAAGCAAACTTATAGGACGTACCGTCTGTAGGTTCCCACTTAGCTTTAACTTCAAGATTCTGGGCGGGCATCGATTGGGGCAGAGCGGGTTCCCAGCCAGCAAAGTTGAATCCAGGCTTAGTGGGGGCGGGGGGAGGGGTCAGAGCTTCCTCGAAGGCTCGGACTTCAGAGGGAACATAAGAACCTCCGTCCGTGTCATAGCTCAAAGTATACGTATTGCGCGCATATTTAACTTCAAGTTGGAGTGTTCCCTTGGCAGGTACCTTCTCCTCCTGATAGGGAGGAATAGCTGTGAAACCCTCGATAGTTAATGGCTCAGCGGTAACCAAGCTATCCACCGGCGCCTGTTTTACCACAGTTTTATCTGCAGCGAGTTCATAATTATCTCGGGCGATATTTTCCAACAGATGGCGGGTCTCGTAATTAACAATATTAGGTTGATACTTAACATAGATGTCGGTGTCCCCGGTGAATGTTTTGAAATCTAAAGTGACAGTGGGCGCATCAGGAGTATAGCCAGCAACATCAGGGGAAGTTATGACCTCAACGCGATCCCATCCAGGCATAATCTCTGCATGATAGCGCTCCGCAGCTTCTTTTTGTTCAGGGCCATCAAAAACATAATAAATATAAATATGATAATTGCCATTTCCCCCGCTACCGGGCGTCGTGGCCGGTTCACCTGCTGGTGAAGGTGACATCTCTGGGTTCCCAGCGCCGACAGGCGTATTCTTGCTGCCCTCCGTAGTGCTGCCCTCCGTAGTGCCACCTTCTGTAGTGCCGCTACCCGCAGTGCTGCCATCTGAGTTTAAATTTTCCTCCTGGGCAGCTTCTCCTTGCTCCTCAACACTGTCGCCTTCGGCCCAAATCTGCAGGGGCACAGCAAAAAGGCTGAGGACCATAAACAAAGTCAGGAATACACTGATCCATTTACTTTTCATAATCTTCTCTCTCTTCCTAGGTTAAAACCTTGCTAAATGAGCGAATAGCCATCTCTGTGATGGCTTTGTGACTATTGTGAGTCCTGATCGTTACAAGCCAGGGGCTTATCAATTACAGTTAAATGCCAGCTTTATGTCATTTACATTTGAGTTTCATGACCGGGTCAACAAAGCGTGATTTCATACGAAGACGTTAAAAGCCCGTTACAGCAGGCCTTTTGCACTCTCAGGATTTTTAAGTTCCCGGGACAAGTATTTCTGCTGAGTTACAGAAAAATTAAAAGAGCGGTTCTTTTATTTCTTTCAGGCCAGGGGAAAAGTCAAAAAAGAGTTTTTTATACACTAAAACAAAGGGAAAAGCCAATTAACATTTTATTAAAATCAGATGAACTTGCGTTTGCAATGAACACAGAGCTTGCCATCGAAAAATACCTTGACTTTGTTTCGCCCGCCTGCTATCGTGCTGACAGATCTTTAAGCACGGTCCGGAGAGGCCGACAAGATTGACAAATTTCATGCGCTTTGTCGCTGCGAAGACGAAATCTTCGTGTCTTTCTGCCAATCTTGCTTCCGAGCAGGATTTTTTTATGCCTGCCGGCAGCAACTCTCTCCTGAAAAAGCAAAAAAAACAGGAGGTTCGAATGAAAGATTTAATCGACATTCGGCAATTGTCCAAGGAAGAAATTCAAGAGCTGATCACGACTGCTCTCGACATCATTGACCACCCCGCGGACTACGCCCATCTCTGCGAAGGCAAAAAACTGGCAACGCTCTTTTATGAGCCTTCCACCCGCACCCGCCTGAGCTTTGAGTCGGCCATGCTGGAGCTTGGCGGCTCCATCATCGGCTTTTCCGAAGCCAACAGCAGCTCGGCCGCCAAGGGCGAAAGCGTCGCGGACACGGCCCGCACCGTGGAATGTTTCGCGGACATCATCGCCATGCGTCATCCCAAAGAAGGCGCGCCTTATGTGGCTTCCACAGCCGTGCAGATTCCGGTCATCAATGCCGGTGACGGCGGGCACTTTCACCCCACGCAGACGCTCACCGACATGATTACCATCGCGCGCGAAAAAGGCCGTATGGACCACATGGTCATCGGCTGCTGCGGCGACCTCAAGTTCGGCCGCACGGTTCATTCTCTGATCGCTGCCATGAGCCGCTACGAAGGCTGCAGTTTTGTGCTGATCTCTCCCGAGGAGCTGTGTATCCCCGAATCGGTTCGCGAAGATATTCTCGAAAGCCAGCACGTCCCCTTTAAGGAAGTGCGCAGCCTCGAGGAGGCCATGCCTCAGCTCGATATCCTTTATATGACGCGCGTACAGCGCGAGCGCTTCTTTAACGAAGCCGATTATGTTCGCCTCAAAGACAGCTATATTCTGACGCCCGAAAAACTCAGGACAGCCAAAAAGGATCTCACGATCCTGCACCCCCTCCCCCGCGTCAACGAGATTTCCACCGCGGTCGACAGCGACCCCCGTGCCGCTTACTTCCGCCAGGTGAAAAACGGCAAATACATCCGCATGGCGCTTATCCTGAAGCTCCTGCACATCACCAAGGCCTAAGCGAAGGAGGCTCACATGATTATCGGCACTATTTCCGAAGGCATTGTTATCGACCACATTCCCGCAGGCAAAGCCATGCAGATTTACGAATATCTGCAGCTCGACCAGCTGGATTGCGAGGTCGCCATCATCAAAAACGCCAGCTCCAGCAAGCTGGGCAAGAAAGATATTCTCAAAATCGGCAAGGTCATCGACCTCAATCTCGACTTGCTCGGCTACATCGATCCGCATATCACCGTCAATATCATCCATAACGCCGAGCGCGCGGAAAAATTTCATCCCCAGCTGCCACAGATGCTGAAGGGCGTCCTCCGCTGCAAAAACCCGCGCTGCATCTCCTCCATCGAGCAGGAGCTGCCGCAGATTTTCCGCCTGGCCGACAAGGAAAAAGGCACTTATCGCTGCATCTACTGCGACACCCGGGCCGAAGAAAAATAGGCCCGGCCGACTGTTGTGCAAAGGCCAGCTCAAAGCCGCAAACTTTTTCTCTGGCCAGGTTCTGCATCTGGTTTATCAGGCGAACTCCTGCATCTGGTCTATCGGGCGAAATCTTGCATCTGGTAAGGGATGATCTCCTGACCCAACTTAGCAAAATAGAATGAAGGGAACTGTCTCAAAACACGAAAGTGTAGCGAGACAGCTCCTTTTCATTTCGGACAAAGTTGATTTTCGGACAAAATTTTAAGTTGTGGATGGTTTTACACAGCTGAAGACAAACCTCAGTGCCGTTATGCTCGGCTGGTACCCTGCTCTCACTTCGGATTCTCAGAACTTACTTCATGTCTGCAGATAATGAGTGCTTTGCCCGCGCCGAGCGTCTTCCCTAGTTTCGGATTTCACGAATTTTAGACAAAATTTTGAGTAATGGGTGGTTAGCCTTGGCAAACTAAGACCCAGATCATTCATTACCCACCCACTACTGGAGAACTTGCACGCCAAACCATCCACTACTGGGATTCTTGCACGCGGGCCCATCCATTAGTCGCTAAGTTGCATTAAAATCAGAAAATCCAAAGGAAAACCACCCATTAGTGGCTAAGTTGCAGGAAAATCAGAAAAACCAAAGGTAAGCCACCCATTAGTTGCTACGTTGTACGCAAAAAAATTGGCCTCCCGGCACGAAAAAAGGATGACCATCCATATGTTGAAACGTTGCACGAAAAATGATGGCCAACCAGAACGAAAAAAAGCAAAACCATCCACTTGTTTGGTGTGCTCCCTATTTTTTCTCGCTCGCTTTTCCTGCCGCCCCTAAGGCAGCTTGCACAAAAAATGGTAAAATGGCCTTTAAATAATAACACCTTGAAGTATTAAGAGGGTCGTCCAAATATCTAAGGGTAATGGTGGACTTCTTTAAGGATAATGGTGGACTCTTTAAGGATAATGGTGGACTTCTTTAAGGTGCCATTAGCCAGGACAGCCCTCAAGGAGATGTTCAAACAGGACAGTCCTCAGGGGAACAGGCTCGAACAGGAAAGTCCTCAGGGGTACAGGATCAAACCGGACAGTCCTCAAAGAGACCGACCTCAAAAAGAGCTGAGCTGAGAGCTGCGCTCTTAGCACATAAGAAAGTCAGAAGGAAAAAGCATGAAAGAAAATTTTAAGAGCCTCAAGCATCTTCTGGATGTGGCCGCCGGACGCGTGAAAGCCGACCTCTTAATTAAAAACTGCCGTATTGTCGACGTTTGCAGCGGGGAAATCCGCGAGGGCGAGATTGCCATCGCCGGCCAGCAGATTGCCGCTGCCGATGCCCCGGGCCTTTACGAAGGCGAAGTCGAAATCGATGCCCAGGGTCTCTATGCCCTGCCCGCCCTGATCGACGCGCATATTCACGTTGAATCCTCCATGTGCACGCCCGAAGAACTGAGCCGCCTGCTCGTGCCTCTGGGCACCGGCACCCTCATCGCCGACCCCCACGAAATTGTTAACGTCGCCGGGCGTGAGGGCCTCGACTACATGCGCCGGGCCGCCGCCAAAGCAGCCCTGCACATAGAATACCTGCTGCCCTCCTGCGTACCCGCCACGCCTTTTGAACACGCCGGAGCCACGATCACCGCTGAGGATATGGAAGAAATTCTTGAAGATCCTGAGCTTCGTGGCCTTGCAGAATTCATGAATTTTCCCGGCATTGTCAATGCCAGCGAAGATAGCCTGAAAAAGCTGCTCGCCGCCAAAGATCGCGGCAAACTGATCGACGGCCACAGCCCCGGCCTCAGCGGCAAAGCGCTGAACGCTTACGCCTCCGCCGGGATTCTCGCCGACCACGAGTGCAGCACCGTGGCCGAGATGCAGGAGCGCATCGCCCGCGGCATGTTTGTGCTCCTGCGCCGCGGCAGCGCCTGCCACGACCTCGACCGTCTGCTGCCCGGAGTCACTGCCGAAAACAGCCGCCGCTGCCTACTCTGCTCAGATGACCGTCAGGCTCACACCATTCTCAGCGAAGGCCACCTGGACGACCATCTGCGCCGCTCTGTGCGCGCCGGGCTGGATCCTCTCACAGCCATCCGCATGGCCACCCTGAACACCGCTGAGGCCTTTGGACTCAAGGACCGTGGAGCCCTCGTCCCCGGACGCCGGGCTGACATCACCCTGATGCAGGACCTCCGGGATTTCAAAGCCGTTCAGGTCTTCCTCGATGGCCGCGAAGCCGCCCGCGATGGCCGCTATCTCCTGCCTGTCGAACGCGCCGATGACCGTGCCGTCAAGGCCTCCGTTCACCTCAAAGACTTCTCCGAAGCCCGCTTCCGCCTGCCCCTGAAAAGCGATCGCGTCCACGTCATCGAAATTCAGCCGGGCGGTGTGCTCAGCAAAAACACCATCGCGAAGGTTCAACGCAACGCCGCAGGCGACTTTATCTGCGATCCCTCTGCCGACATCATCAAAGTGGCCGTGGTCGAACGTCATAAGCTCACCGGCAATGTCGCCGTCGGCCTGCTCAAAGGTTACGGCCTCAAAGAAGGCGCCGTCGCCCTCTCCATCGCCCACGATTCTCACAACGTCATCGTGGCCGGGCGCAATGACCACGACATGGCCTCTGCCGTCGAAGCCCTCGTGCGTATGGGCGGAGGCGTAGCGCTCGTCAACAAAGGTCAGATTCTTGGCGAAATGCCCCTGCCCATTGCCGGCCTCATGAGCGATCAGAGCGGCGAATGGGTTGCCGAACAGCTCGCCGAAGTCAACCGCATCGCCGTCGAAAAACTCGGCGTCAACCCCCATATCGAGCCCGTCATGACCCTCTGCTTTATGTCTCTGCCCGTCATTCCCGAGCTGAAACTCACCGATATGGGCCTCTTTGACGTCACCCGCTTCAGCTTTATCCCGCTCGAAGCGGAAGAATCGTCCTGCTGAAAATAAGATTAGTTGAACAGTTCTGAATGCGTTCCCAAGCGATAGAGGAGAAGGACAAGGACATCATTGCGAATTTCATAGACCAATAGCCAGTCTGCTTCGATATGGCACTCTCTCGTGCCCTTGTATTTTCCCTGCAGACTGTGGTCACGGTATTTTGCATCCAACGTACCTCCGTCTGCAAGAATTTGAACCACCTCAAACAGCTTGTCCAGATTCCGCTTCTGCTTTTTTGCCAGATTCAGGTCTTTCTTGAATTGATTTGTGAATTTGACTTGGAATTTCATACATCCAGCGCAGCCTTAAGATCATTCATATTGGTATAGCCCTTGACACGGCTGTCGGCAGCCATACGTCGACCTTCCTCGATGGCCGCGGCCGTCACATCATTGACGGTATTCAGTTTCAGCTGGAAAGGAATGCCGTTTTCACGGATGGCCGTTCTAAGAAACATATTAATGGCCGTAGTCATATTGAGTCCCAGTTCGGAAAAAATCTGCTCAGCCTCATCCTTGACATCCTGATCTGTTCTGATATTTAAATTTGTGCTGGCCATAACGGGCACCTCCATTTCTGAAAATATTTTACAGAAAACTTCGTTTATAATCAATACACTGTATTTATAATATGCAGACATAGACGAGAACCTACACAAATAACAGCCGTTTCATTAAGTTGAAATAAGATTAGGTTATAATATGATAAGTATAAATTTAAGAATGAATTTGCCCGCACATCCCAGCCCAGAGGGCATGTTGAGCACTTCCAGCCCAAAGGGCAAACGGACTGTGTTCTGTTAAAAAGGATCGCGGAAAGAGAGTAAAACGAAAGAGCGTGAAACAAATGAGCCGTTCAACACTGCCAGCTTCACTTTTTGATGGCTTTCGCCTGGCCTGCCTGGAAAAGCATTTACATCTGCGTCAGATTCATGTTTACCTTGAGGGGTATGAGCCGCTGATGCATGCCTTTTTAGAGCCGACCCGGGAAAACATTTACTCCGGCTCCAAAACTTTTACTTCGGCGGCCGTCGGCATGGCCGTGGACGAAGGGCGCTTTTCGCTGGAAGATCATGTTCTCGACTTTTTTCCCGAAATGCGGGCAATCGCCGCGCCGGGCATGGAAAAAATTCGCCTTGTCGATCTCCTGCACATGCGCTCGGGCAAGGGCCGGAGCCTGTTTCACTACCCGGAAGACCCGGCAGAGCATCCCGATTATCTCGAAGACTTTTTCCGCCGACCCCTTAAACATGAGGTCAACACGGTTTTCCGCTACTGCAACTACAACAGCTATCTGCTTGGACGCACGATAGAGAAGGTTTCCGGCCAGAACCTGAGAGACTACCTCGACGAACGGCTCTTTCAGCCCCTGCGCATCGCTAACGTGCACTGGAACCTCTGCCCCTGCGGACACCCTCTGGCGGCCACCGGTCTTTACCTGAAAACGGAAGAATTCGCGCGTTTTGCCTGCTTGCTTCTGCAGGAAGGGGTGTGGCAGGATAAGCGTCTGCTTTCCGCCGACTACATCCGCGCGATGCACGAAGATCTCGTCCCCACTGCGGAGGACTTTGAGGAAGAAGAGTGCCAGCAGGGTTATGGCTATCAGGTCTGGAAGTGTACGCACAAAAATTCCTGGCGCGCCGACGGACTCTACGGCCAGTTTGCCCTGATTTATCCCGATGAGCGGGCCGCCATCACCCTGACGGCGCGTGAGGAACTGGCGCCTTACGAGATCATCGCCTGCGTCAATCGCGAAATTCTGCCCCGACTGAGCTGAGCAGCACAGTCCAGGACCCCCTGGTGCTGTAGCTTATCAGTACATCCAGCGCTGACAGACTGAGAAACGCCGCGTCGGCACGGCAAAGCAGCCGGAGCATATGCCAGGATCGCCAGACAGGCAGCAGTAGCCGCTTATAAATTAGCTGCTTCCGCACGGAGAGGCAAAAAAATAGTATAGAAAAGAGGCCCATGAGCATGATGTTTTGTAAAAACTGCGGCGGTCTGGTCGGAGCAAAAGCGGCCGTCTGCCCTTACTGCGGCGCGAAGCTGAAGGACGTTCCCAGCAGCTTTGCCGACGCCAAAGAAGAGGACACAGTCCTCGGCGAAAGCCAAAGTCCAGGAACTGAGGACACAGCCCTCGGAGAAAGCCAAAGTTCAGAAGCTGCAGATGCCGTTAAAGCAGATGTCCGCAAAGCAGCTGTCGACAACGATGCGGTCAGTGACGCAAATCGCAGTGAGTCGGATGTTGTTGAACGTGAAAGCCAGGCTTTATCAGCCTCGAACTTCGATGGAGCCGATCATGGCAGCGCTGATTGGGACGACAGTACGTCTCGCATCGATAATGATTTCGCGCCAGCTGGTAGTAGCGAGAGCTTGCCCTACACTGACGTCGGCGGCACCGATGGCTTCGGCGCTGGCGAAAACGACGCTGACAAAATGGAAAGTATGCCGGAAGCAGTAGCCTGGTCTGAGGAAACTGTAAATACTGAAGAAAGCGAGCGTGCTGAACACACTGAGGACACCCAGCCGGAAGATAAGAAAACAGATTCACGTGCCAGCAACGATGCCTTCGATGAATTTTATGAGAACGGCAAGCCCAGTCGCAATTTTCTCCCTTTCATTGTCATGGGTCTCGTGCTGCTTCTGACCGTCGGCGCCTTTTTCCTTTACAAAACCCTCAGCATCGACAAGCAGATTGATCTGCGCAAAAAAGAAAATAACTTTGAAGGCCTCGCCCCAGATAGCGCAAAGACAAGTCCAACGCCTGACACGGAAGTCTCAGACAAAAACGCGGATGGCCAGAACCAGGCCGGTGCCGCCGAAGCTTCCGGCAATAAAGCCGTCGAGCCCGACAACAAAAAAGGCGACACAGCCCTGAAAGAAGGCGCAAAAGCCCAGTCTCCCGAGGACAAATCAAACTCAGAAAAGGCGCAGAAGGCAGCAGAAAAATCCGAAAATGCTTCGAACAAGCAGCCGGATTCCAGTGAAAAAACTGCCTTGACGAATAAGGCCGATCAAGTTGCTCAGGCCGATAAAGCCAACAAGACCGACAAGCTCGGGAAAAGTGGCGAAGCCGAAAAGAGCGAAAAAACAGATCAGGCCAAAAATCGCCAGGAGGCGAAACCTGCGGATAGCCCTGGCGATAAAGCAGGCGAAGAAGAAAAATCCCTGAAAAAAGATACGACCGCGGAAAAAGGCCAGGACGAGGCTTCCCCAAAAAACAAGTCCGATGAAGCCGACACCAGGAAGAGCCGCGCGCAACAAAACGAAGCCACAGAGGTCGACGAAAGCGAACTCAGTCTCGACGAACTCAAAGTGAAATACGACATACCCAAGGACACCGAAGCCTGGCTGCCCGGCACTTACGAAGCCGGAAAAGACATCGAAGCCGGCACCTACTGTATTCTGGGCAAAGAATTTCTCTTCACCGTCGCCAAAAACAAAGAGGGCGACAAAGACCATCTCGTCGCCTCAGGCACCAACTTTAACCGCGAATACATCCGCGTCGATAAAGGACTTTTCCTCAGCTTTAACAGCGGCATTCTGCTGCGCGAAAAAGACGCCCCCGAAGTGCCGGACGGCACCGAGATCCTGCCTCCAGGCACCTATTCCCTCGGCGTCGACCTCCTCCAGGGCGACTACACCCTGCATCCCCTGAACGAATTCGGCGGCTACTACGCCCTCCTGGCCGATGTCACCCACCAGAACATCAAGGAAATCTTCAAAAACGAAAACTTCAATGAAGACATCGACATCCGCGTTCCCAACATCGGCTACCTGACCCTCTCCGACTGCGAACTCATCGTCTATTCACCGTAACTGTCAGCGCCAAAAGGGTAAAACAAAATATCGACTTACTATTGAGGCAGGAATTCCATTGTTTATACTTGATCTCCAAAGGGCCAGCTTAAAGGGCCAGCTTCTCACAAAGGGCCTCTTGAAGCGTTTGGGAAAAATTAACTCCGGCAGCTTCAGCCTGTGTGTTGAGCCAGGCGGGGATACTTAAAGTCTTTTTGACAGTTTTTCTCCCATTCTTTTTGCGATAATGATCCGTATCAGCTGTGACATAGGTAAGTTCAGCATTATTGCCCTTTATTGCTTCCTGTAAGGCCTCTTGATTGCCAGGTTTGGGGATTTCACGCTTACTGTCTTCATAATCGACAAGAATGAGATTCAACAAATCTTCTGCCATAACTAAGGCTTCGTAAAAGGTTTTCCCCTGAGTTTGACGGTCAAAGTCGGGAAAAGAAACTAAATAAAACTGGCCATCCTTTTCAGGCTTTTCAATAATGGCTGTATAAACGTATTTCATCAACAATCTCCTTGTCAGGCTTATTTCAGCTCCCACTTTTTTATGATGTATTGGCTTAACCTTTCATCAATTTCAGTATGATGTGGTACATATTCTGTTTGCTGACCCTTCCTGAACTTTTCGTGCTTCGTCCCACCAACAGAAACCCAGCCGTTTTTTATTAAAAGTTTAACCAGATCTTTTCTCTTCATAGCTAGTCTCCCAGCAACAATATAATACGTACTAACACGTATAACGTCAAGAGCGAAAAAACTGTTTTCTCTTTCGCATTAGATAGGATAATCTTGCCCGCTTTAGAAAAGATAAAAGCAGGGAATTAAGGTCCTCATTCGGCGCGAAGCTGCTCAACCGCCACTTGCAGCTGCTGACTCGTGAAGGCAGGCATTTTGCAGTAGCTGGCGTGTAGTTTTTGAGCCAGATCTTTGGCGAAGCCAAACTGTATCCGTCCTTCTTCAGTATCTAAAACCAGAGGATTCAACTTGAGCCTGGAGATTTGTTCGCAGAGGGTATCGATTTCTTCCTCAATTTGTGATCTTCGATCCTGTCCCGGCATGAGAGGACAGAGAGGGACATTGCTGCGACCATCGGATACGATGATGAGATATTGTCGCGCCCGGGGATTTTTAAGTCGTTCCGCGCGCAATTGTTCATATGCGGTTTGTAGCCCGGCCGCCAGGGGGGTCCGCCCACCAGTGGCAAGGTTTTGCAGAGCTTTTCTGGCAAGGTTGAGGCCGGCGCTCAGGGCAAGAACTGTTTCCGCCTTATCATCCCGAAAGATGATGAGGGCAACGCGATCACGTTTGACGTAGGCTTCCTTCAGAAGATTGAAGATGGCGCCTTTGACGGCGCTCATTCTTTGCTGCGCCCCCATGGATGCGCTGGCATCAACTAAAAAATAAAGGGAGGCCCCAGCTTTGTGCTTCCTGACCGGAACGCGGACATCTTCACATTTCAGGCGCAGAGAGCGTACCTTTGAAGCAGCAGGTCTTGTCACCTGCTCCTGGTTGGCAGCAGTCTCAGCTTCCGGCAATTCGTGTCCTGCCCACTTTGCTCTTCCAGATGTTCCTGCTTCCGGAGATTCAAGCGCTGCAGCAGACAGGCGGCGTTTCATACAGGCTTTGAGTGAGGCGCTGAGAGCCAGCTCTTTGGGGCTTTCGTTGAGCCTAAGACTGCGGCTGCGATAGCTGTAGCCCCGAACATCCTGACTGTTTTGCTCTTGACGGCGTCCGCTGAAGCTGCCCGACTTGCTGTTTTCCGGAGGCGGAAGTTTAAGTTTAAAGGGCAGGGAAGCTATCTCGGCAGTATCCTCTGGGCTGGGCTTAGAGGCGCTATTGGCCAGTAGGTCAAGATCAGCCTGGCTGAGTGAAGTCCTGGCTTGAACCTTTTCGCCAGGGGATTCTCTATCCGGAGCGGCCGTTTCCGGAAATCCGGTCTGCATCCTTTTTCCCCCATCCTGACTATGCTCTGGACTTTTTTCAGGCAGCTTCGGACTTTGCATCGGAGCCGCGTCCTTCTGCTCGTCCTCAGCTCCAGAGCTATTATCTCTGAATTCATCTGGAGAACATTTCTTCTCCTGGTTCAGAGGCTGTTTTTTTTTAAGCTCTGGCTGATCTCGCGAATAGCCTCCTCACTCACCTCTGCATTGTCAAAGGGTTGACGCCTCATTCGGTGGGGCAAGGCTAAAACGGCGGCCTTTTCCATATCGTCCAACTCAACCTCGTCTCGCCCCTGCCAGGCGGCGAGCGCTATCGCCGTCTTGGCGATACTCAGATCGGCGCGATGCCCATCGACGGAAAGGCTTGTGGTAAGGTGCGCTATATTTTTCAGAATTTTTTCCGAAATCCGGACATGCGCTAAGCGCTGACGGCTTTCTTTCAGGCGCTGACGCATCGCTTCCTCCTCTTTCGCAAAACGCTCAGCAAAAGCCTGTGGATCCTTTTCATAGGCCAGTCGTCGCTGCATAATCAGAACTCTTTCATCAAGCTCCTTCGCTCCCGTGACATCCACCAGGAGAGCAAAACGATCAAGAAGCTGGGGGCGCAGCTCACCTTCTTCAGGATTCATGCTGCCGATCAGGGTAAATTTTGCGGAATGTGTGAAAGAAAAGCCGTCGCGCTCAACCCTGTTGATGCCGCTGACCGTCACGTCCAGGAGCTGGTCCACCAGGTAGTCCTCCAGGAGGTTGACCTCATCCACATAGAGAATCTGCTGGTCTGCTTCTGCCAGGATACCAGGCTGAAACTCCTGCTTGCCCTGCTCCAGCGCAGAACTCAGATTGAGGCTGCCTGAAAGAGCTGCCTCATCGGTGCTCAGAGGGAGTTCAATCACCTTTTGCTGCGGACTGATACCGGGTAAGGCCCGTACCGCAGTCGTTTTGGCGCTGCCTTTCTCACCGCGGATGAGCACGCCGCCAATCTCCCGCGAAATAAGCGTAAGGATTAAAGCCTGCTTCATCCGCTCCTGTCCGACGATGGCCGTAAAAGGATAAGGGGGCTGCGCGGGTGTTTTCCATGAGTGACGATCCATTTTATTACTCTTTTCGCTCATCATTTCTTTTTGGCCTTCATTTTAAACTTCATTTTCACCTTCGCCGATTTTCATCTTGCTTTTATGGCCTGGAGAACGAAGACTGAAGCTTCTTTTGGGTGTTCTGCGATTCTGCTGATTCAGGCTTTTGTCGTTCTGCTATTTTGCAGCTCTGCCCTCAATTCAAAGAAAGAGATGCTTCGATCTTATCTTCCAGCTCAAGAAAGCGCTCCCTGATCTGAGCGAGCTGCTCCTCATCGGCTTTCCAGTAGCCTCGCTGATAATATTCCATAAATTGTTCCAGCATGGCCTTATACGCATAAGGGTTATTCTCGGCAACGCGTCTCGCCATTTCCTGATCTTCAACATAAGTGGATGCCAGATCGTGGTAAATCCACTGGTCTACAGCAGCCGTTGTGGCCGCCAGGCCCATGATGTTCTCCAGGCGTTGTTGGATGGCCTGTGCCCCATGAAAGCGGTGTCTGAGCAGGCCATCAACCCATTCCGGATTAAGGGCACGGCTGCGGATGCCACGGGCAATGGCCTTATCCACCGTCTCGCTCTCGGGATTCTGACCTGTGGTATCTGTAATGTAGAGGGGAACCTTGTGGCCTTTGGCACTTTCCACAGATTTAGCGAGACCGCCAAAAAATTCATAGTAGTGATCCAGATCGGTGACCTCATACTCCTGCATGGTACGCAGCTGCGAGACAAAACCCACCTGACGCAGATTTTCCTGGTAAAAATCTCTGGCCGCTGTCCCGTGCAGATCGCGACCATAAAGATAAGAGAGGTCCGCAGTGAAATGGTCTGAAAAATCAGCCTCCGTCTGCCAGCTTTTATCTTCGACCAGCTTGGTCAAAGACGTGCCGTATTCTCCAGGACGAGGCCCGAAAAAGCGGGAAGCCGCTATCTTTTCAGCCTCTTCCGGAGTGCGATCGTGGCGTAACTCCTGCGTGAACTTTCGCGCATGGGCGGCAAGATAGTTGTCCTCATCTTTTTCGTCCAAAAGGGCCAGCTCATGAAAAAGATCATCCATCTTTTCCAGAAGCAAGGGGAACATATCGCGGAAAAAGCCGCAGATATTAATGCTGACATCAATGCGGGGACGCCCCAGCTGTGAAAGCGGAATGATGTCAAAGCGAATGTCCCAGACCGAGCTTTCCGCAGAAAGTTTAACACCCAGATAGGTCAGAATCTGTCCTATGGTCTCTCCCTGGGTGCGCGAGGTTTCCAGACCCCAGAGAATGAGCGCAACTGTTTCCGGATAGCGCCCCTCATGAGCCGCCCGGTACTGAGCCAGCGTTTGCTCGGCAATTTGTTTGCCCCTGGCCATGGCTGTGGCCGTGGGAATCCGTCGGGGATCAAATTGTACAAGGTTAAACCCACTAGGCAGGATGTCTGGACTACGATAGATGTCACCCGCTAAACGCACGGGTATATAGTGCCCGCCTAAGGCACGGAGCAGGTTTTCCCGTTCGGCGTTCCCAGCGGCTCCATGAGCAGCGGCAGCAGCCAGGCGTTCGGACTCTGCCGGATTCAGCCCGGCTTCCTCATTCCTCTTGAGCCATTGCTGACGGAAAGTCTCCCTTTCTTCTTCTGAATAGCCTTGCCCCAGGACATGTAAGCCATAGGGAATTAAACTTTTTTGCAAGCGATAAAGCTCGTGCTCCAGCTCATCAATATCTTCCGGCAGATGCAGCTTTTTCGCTTTTTCCCGAACAAGCCTCAGGGCCGTCCCGGCAGCTCGGGGATTGACTTTTTCCGCCTGGCGCAAGTCCTGCACGCTCTCATTCAAAGTCATTAAATCACCGTACAGGCCACACTCCCGGAAAGGCGGAGCCTGATAACTAACCAGAGTCGCCAGGCTGCGTCTTTTGGCAATCATGGCTTCTGCGGGGTTGCCACAGTAATAGAGATAAAAATGAGGGAGGGTACCCACGAGAGCTGAAGGATAGCTGAATTCATCTGGCGCGGTTTCTTTGCCTTTGAGAAACTCAAGGGTACCATGGGTTCCCACATGAATCAGCGCATCGGCTCTGAATTCTTCTCTCAGCCATTGGTAAAAGGCCAGATACTGATGGTGCGGAGGCTGCGTTTTGTCATGAATGGCAGCACTGTCATCATCTCCCCTGCCCCGTGAAGGCTGAAGGCCTATGAAGACGTTTCCCACAACTATCCCGGGGATAAAAAAGCTCTGATCTTTGACCATGATCTCCCCGGGTTTTTTCCCGTAGCTTTCGTCAATTTCAGGCCGACTTTGCAACTTTTCCGCAGGATAGAAAATGGCCTTCTCCCAGTTGAGGGGATATTCGCCGGAATTCACCGCCCGTCCTGCTGTAAAAACCCCGGCCAGTTCATCAACACTCAGAGCTTCCGTTCGATAACCCTCCTGGCACAAAGTCGCGAGCAAAACAGAAACTGAGGTAAAAGTATCCAGAAAAGCGCCGCCAAAGATATTGGCTTCTCCAGGCGGATAATTGTAGAGAAGAATGGCGATGCGTTTTTCACTATTGGCTAAATGGCGCAGGCGCAGATATCCTGCCGCACGGGCAGCAACATACTCACAGCGTTCCTCAATTGCTTTTATGGCACAAGGCCCAGATTCCTCTCCTTTGGAGCTCTCCTTTAATGCAGCCTCCACCTCCGGTAACTCCTGGGCCGATACCTCCACCTCCGGAGCCTCAGGATCTGAAATCTCCCATGCTTGAAGCTTCCGTTCTGCTGTTTCCTCTGCAATCAACCCCAGCTCTGTATCCCGGCGGGCAGCAAAGGGCAGGCTATCCAAAGCACCATCCAATTCCGGCAGCATGATGGAAATGAGATTTTCTCCCGGGGTTCCCCCTTCTACCGAATCCTTCCATTCCCGTTCTTCACGATAACTGAGGGTAAAGGGATGCAGATAAGGCACGTCGATATCCTTAAGAAATTGAACTCCCGCTTCAAAATTTCCGCCCATCGGACCTGCTCCCAGGCGAAACGGTTTGGTGTTCAGGATAAGGTCGACACCTCCGGGTAGTTTTTGCACAAGGGTACGCAAGTCAGCCTCCTGATCGCAAAAGTCCCCTGACAAGCCGATAACATAGCAGGCCGAGACCTGGCTCATCGCTTTCTGCAAATACGCCACCGCAGGTGATAAATCGTTGGGATATTTATCCGGTGAAAAGACAATCAGGCTGGTGCCGCGACGCTCATCTTGCTTCTTCACTTCCTCCCAGCTCAGGGCCTGACCGGAGGGCAGTTCATAAAAAGCAACAGCAGGTGAGATATAGGGCGGAGCTGCTTTAGGCAGCTGATGCTGAGCGCCATATTCACGCAAAATCAGCAGGAGAAAGTTGCGCAGATTAGCTGCCGTAGGATAGCGGAAATACTTGCAGAGCAGAGTATAATGGCGCATATCGCGCATTTTCCCGGGCAGGACGCGGCCCAGGCTTTCCGCCATATTTTGCATTTTTCGCATCTTCTCCGGAGACGGCGCCTTTTCCGTAGAATTTTGGGCCATGGCGCTCCCATCAAAGTCGCCTAAACGCAGAAAAGAACGCGAGGAAGAGCCAAAAGGAACTCTTTCGCCCTGGCAGGCGGCTAAGCCTTTTTCCAGAGCCGAAATGGCTTTAGGGTGCGCCCCCATCATGTCATAGAAGGCCAGATCCGCGGCAGCAACGGCTGAGCGTAATTGCTCCAATTCACCCGAACTCGGCATACGACTGACATCAAAGAGCGACAAGTCCAAATCAGCCTCTTTGAGCTCCTGCGCAGCCTGTCTCAGGTACTTAAGCGCAGGTTCTGATACGGAAACAACGGTGATTTTCACAGTTCCCACCTTCTTGCATGGAGCACCGGCGTGCCATCTTCACGGCTTATAAGGACCTCTGTACGTATATGAAATATTTCTTCAAAAGCCTTTGTTTCCAAGGCTTTCTCAGGACTTAACTGTGCTTGAACTCTTTTATCTTTAAGAAAAATCAGCTGATCGCTGTAATTCAAAGCATGGTTCAAATCGTGCAGGACCATGATGACTGTCAGCTTCTGTTCCCGGTTTAAGCGGGCAATCAAATCCATCATCTCCAGCTGATGAGCAATATCCAGATAGGTCGTTGGCTCGTCTAAAAGAAGAATTTGCGGTTTTTGCGCCAGGCACATGGCCAGGCGGGAACGCTGGCGCTCGCCTCCGGAAAGCGTGGTAAAGTGGCGCTCAGACAAGTCGCTCACTCGTGCTTCCTTCATCGCCTGCTCAACGATCTCCTGATCTTCGGAAGCGGGCTTCCTGAAGACACTCTGATAGGCGTAGCGCCCATAGGAGACGAGCTGCCGCACCGTGGTATCACTCAGCAAACTCAGATCCTCCTGCACTAAAACAGCCATTTTACGGGCAATTTGACGGGCTGTCATTTCCGCCAAAGACTTGCCCTGCAAGAGTATGCTTCCCTTACGGGGTTTCAGCTCAGAACTTATGGTTTTAATAAGGGTTGATTTGCCGCAGCCATTAGGTCCAATAATGCTGTAGACGAGACCGGGGGAAAACGAAAGCGAGACATCTTCGAGAATATTCTCGCCATCATAAGCACTGCTGATCCCCTTAACCTCCAGCAAAAACTCCTGTTCTTCTGCCAACATGGGCTGACCCCCCTCCCTTGCCGATTAACGCCTGAGCAGATAAAGAAAAAAAGGAACCCCCAGAATGGACATGATGATTCCTACAGGGATTTCACGCGGACTGAAAATCGTGCGGGCCAGCGTGTCACAGTACATCAGCAGGGCCGCTCCAAGAAGGGCAGACCCCGGAATAAGGCTTTTGTAATCATTGCCGCAGAGTAGACGGATCGTATGCGGCACAATCAAGCCCACAAAACCAAGCAGGCCAGCTACACTGACTGCGGAAGCCGCAAGTAAGGCTGCCAGAGCTGTTGAGAGCAGTCGGGTTCTCTCCACATTGAGGCCCAGGCTGCGGGCTGTGCTGTCCCCAAGAATGAGGATATTTAAAGGCTTAATCAATAATAAACTGGCACAGAGACCCCCCACCGTGTAAGGCAGAATAAGCTGCACTTCCTGCCAGCTGCGCGCAGAAAAACTCCCATTCATAAAGGCTAAGGCCCCATGTACGCGATCACTGAAAAAAACCAGAGTAGCTGAAAGGCCGGCCGAAAAGAGAGCCGATACAGCCACACCGGCAAGAATAATGCGCATGGGCTGTATCCCCTGTTTCCAGGCGAGAATGTAGATAAGACCCGCCGCCAGCATCGCTCCGACAAAGGCAGAAACCGGAACCAGATGAATCAGATCGGGTCGGACAACCAGAATAAAAACGCCGAAAAGTCCTGCGCCGCTGGAAATCCCGATAATTCCAGGATCCGCCAGAGGATTCATCATGACCCCCTGTAAAATAGATCCCGAAACCGCGAGATTGATCCCCGCCAGGGCAGCCAGCAGCATCCTGGGCAAGCGAATATTCCATATCGTTTTCCACTCCATACTCCCATCGGGGTGAAGGAGCAGATCCCAGATGCGCACAAAAGGAATCTCGACCGTCCCCCTGGCATTGCCGTAAAAGAAAGCCAGGATGGAGAGCAGGGTGAGAATCAGCAGGATGGACACGGCCGAGCGGCTGCGATCTGTCTTTGAGGCGAGGCGATTTGTTTCTTTCATACCACTTTATTTGTTTTCTTTATACCACTCACTTACCGGACCAAAAATTTCAGGGTACACAGTTGAGGCCATGTAATGAACTGCTTCCATGTAATAAGGACCGCCATTATAAAGAAAATATTCCTGCGGCAGGTAGTACACCTGATTTTCAGCAACGGCGCGGACACTCTGCCAGGCTGCATTATCCGCAAAGTGTTTCTTCATGGTCTCCATCGCCAGCTCATTGCTGCCCACCATACTGCTAACTAAAATCATGTCCGGATCTTTTTCGACCACGTACTCAATATCCAGAGGCGCTGCTTCGCTGCCCAGAGTCATCGCGGGCAAACCAGAGGCGATATTTTTAATCTTTAATTCCTTCGCAATCTCACCGGCAATGCTGTGATCCAGCTTTACCGCCAGGGAATCTGCAGTGAGATAAATAATGACCACAGATTTACTTTGGGCAGGAAGTTTATCCTTGTAGGATTGATATTCCTCTTTCATTTTGGCGATCCGGGCTTCAGCCAAATCTGACTTCTGCAGGAGGACGCCAAACGTCTGATAAATATTCAGCACATCCTGGAAACTCAGGGTTAAGGTGCTGATCACCGGTATATCCATATCCCGCAGCGCTTTGATCGGCTGTGTCTGCACACCGCTTTGAGCAATGACCAGATCAGGCTCCTGTGCTAAAATCGCCTCCATATTGAGGGCATATACCGCTCCAACTTCAGGCAGGGCGAGCATTTCATCCTTACGTTCCTGGAGGATCTTCAAATTCTTATCAGCGATTTGCGATGTGCAAATCGAGCTTCCTCCGAGGTCATACCAAATATTGAGAGGCGTTCCGGCAAGCACCGCAACGCGCTTCGGCAAGGCCTTCAACTCCGTCTCCACCCCGTCGGCATCGGTCACCGTCAGAGGATAGCTGTCACTGCTCAAGCTAAGTTTTGGCCGTTCTTTTCGCGCTTTACTCTTTGCTTTTTCCTGAACAGTAACCGCCTCGCTCTCAGCACCCGTGTCCGGAGATTTAAGTTCTCCGGGTGCACAGGCACTGAGCGCCAGGGCAAAAGCAACTGCGAGCAAAAGCGAAAGGAAAGTTTTTATCTGTCGTTTGCTCATTTCTCAATCTTTACTTAAAAGCCTCCATGATCTCTTTGCCATAATGTTCAGCAAAGTAGGTTTTCAGCTTGTCCACTTCTTCCTTCGTCGCCGCTGCAGCCGTATCAAAACGACCAGCCTTTTTTGAAGACTCTGTCGTATCTTCACGTTTGCTGTTTTCGACACATTTCAAGGCATCCTCTTCCAGGTCGTAAGTATAATAAAAACCTTTCCCCATCATCGCGACGAACTGATAGCGTTCAGCCACCTTATCCTTGATGTGAAAATCGACATACTCTACCGTGTCATTACCCTCGGCATCCGTTTTGATAAACTTGACGCTCTGCTTCTCCTGATCCATGATCACGTGCACACCGCCGCCCTCATAGGGACTGCTTTCGGTATCAATCAGATCCAGTTTACCGTCTTCCAGAACCCATTCTGCAGGAGCAGCGGCGTCCGTCTTATCTTTCTCCGCAGCCTCTGCATCAGCCTGCTTTTCTTCTTTATCGTCGGCTTCCGCCTTTTCTGCCTCTTTGGTCTCGGCGGCAGCCTTTTCTTCCTCATTAGCCTTGGTGTCAGCCTCCTGAGCTGCAGCGTCAGATTTCTTCTCCTCCTGAGCCTGCCCGGAAGTTTCATCAGAAGCTTTCCCGGACGACGCAGGTTTTGCGGGTGCACAAGCGCTAAGCCCAAGCACGAGTGTCAGGAACAGAATCACAAGAATTTTTTTCATCATAAACCTCCCAATAAAAAAGCACCCTTTGGCAGGATGCAGCAGGAAAAATAAACGCAAAATAAGAGCCAACCCACCTTATAAGTCACGTAAAAGCAGGTAAACCCTTTAAGATGTATTCTGACTTAAACTTAACACCAACTCCGCCTTCCCAAGATCTCATCTCAGTGGCTGGTCATGAACCGTGGAGCGGCAACGTTCTTACAGCAGCGTTCCTGTGTGGGAATTTCACCCAACTTCCTGCAGCATTTTCTGCAAAATCCTAAAGGTCTTTTAACTTGTTCGATCAGTATAGCACATTCGCCAGAGTAAAAAGCCTTGATAGAAGCGACGATAAAACCACGACCTGATATCCTTGGGTCATCAGGCAAGTCGAATGCTGCAAAGATGCCAGGAGAGCTCGTATTGGCGACAACCAGCGTCATATCCGTCGTCGCAGAGATTCTTCTTGAAATTATTTCGGTATAACGACATAATCAAGTCATGGAGGACATGCACATGATCATTGATGATTTATTGCGCAAAAAGGGTAAAACAAAATATCGACTTGCCGTTGAGGCAGGAATTCCTCATGCTACATTGAATGATATTTGCAAGGGAAAATCTAAACTGGAGAAATGCTCTGCTGAAACCATCTATAAGCTTGCAAAATCGCTCGGCGTTTCTATGGAACTTCTGACCGAAGGCGGGATCCATCAATCGGAGCGAGAACGTGCCTATGAGTTTGGACTTCCCGATTATCTTCAGCATGATCTCGATGCCTATAAAGAGGGCTTAAAAACACAGAACCCACTTATGGATTGCCTTTGGGGTGAACTCTATGGAAGCATTAACATGGCTGAAATCAGCGACGGAATAATCAGTCATGAACACGCAAATTACCTGCGAAATAAATATCTATTTGGAACAAAGCCATGATCGACTTTACAAATTGCAAAATCATTCCCGGCAGAGCTTACAGATGACGACAAAAAGGAAGCTGAAATTGCTCCTGTCTTTGACTGCGGAAGCTGCCTGTTACCGCAAGCTGATGAAAAAGTCATGCGGAAGGTACTCACAAGCGAAACTGAATTACATGCAAGGGTTTTTCAATTTCCAAATTCTGCCATCAAGCTTAACGGTAGCAAAATCAACTATTACAATTTTCTAAACCACAGCGACAATGAGGACTGCAATGACGCATTAAAGCGGATTGCACCCAGGATTGACATGCAGCAGATTAAAAGCTTTATCGATCAGGTTCCGGGAATATCCGATATACAAAAAGAATTCTATTCCACATATATCATGGCTCGCTACGAGAGGATTATTTTACCCGCTTTAGAAAAAATAAAAGCAGGGGAAGCCAAGGGATAATGACATCATAACTTTAACTTCGCGTTCCCAACATCGGCTACCTGACACTCTCCGACTGCGAACTCATCGTCTATTCAACCTAGCTGGATCGCACTTCTGGAATTAGATTGCGGCGATTTCGTCCGGATCTAAAAGGTGCAGACCTTCCTCGTCCAGACGATAGACTTTGTCGAACAGCTCACGGATAAATTTACGGTCATGCGATACCGCAATGATGCCGCCCATATACCTGCTCAGGGCAGCACGAAACTTAGGGGCAGAGAGCGGAGAAAGATTGCGGGTGGGTTCGTCCAGGAGCAAATATCCGGCTTCTGAGAAGACCATTTTGGCCAGATAGAGTTTGGCGCGCTGCCCCCCGGAAAGCTGGCCCAGAGGCAGAAACATTTCCTCAGGGCGAAATTCCAGTGAACCTAAAAAAGTGCGGACAGCGGTATGTTCGCTTTTATAGGCGGAACGGCTGAGAAAGTCGATGGCGGTCTGCCCCGGATCCATCGCATCAAAGTAATCCTGAGGCATATAGGCCAGGGAGATATGATTTTCCTGCATCTTTTGGCGAATGATTTTCAGCAGGGTACTTTTACCACAGCCGTTTCGACCCACGATACAGATCCTTTCCACCCCACGGATTTTCAAATCAATATGACGGCTGAGCAGGCGGCCTTTCTTTGCAGCGTTTGCCGCTTCATTAGCTTGACTCCCCACGGCGCAATAATGCTCGTCTTTTTCTGCGGCCTCACTGCAAAGCTTATCCTCGCTCCCGACTGTGCTGCGAAACTCATGCGCACTCACCCCCCTTGTTTCACGGGCCTCCACGCCGATCCTATCAAGGCGCTTTAAGTCGAGCGGTGCCGTTCTCTTGCCTTCCACCCTTGTTATGCTGACATCCTGACATTGACCGGAATGAAGGAGCAAATGATCCCCCACACGCAGTTCTTCAAGGCTCAGGTTGAGAATTTCTTTACTGCTGTGGGGCAGCTCAAGATCTTCCTCAAAGTCCAGGCGAATGGGTCGCTCCTTCAGGGGTTTTGCCCGCAAGTTCTCCGCTTCTTTGTTGTAGCGATGTTCCTGGGCCTTGACCGAACGCATCTTATCTTTAAGGTTTTTCGCGCTTTCGGGATCCTGCCGGGATACTTCTCGCAATTCATGCTACACGCGTTCGAAAATTTGCTGATGACGCCGCATTTTGGCGTCAAACTGACTTCGCTCCTTTTTCGCCAGGCTCATTTCCCTCTGGTAGCGCTGCAGATGCCTGCTGCGGTAGTCGCTGTAGCTTGTTCGGACAAAGGTCTGCCGGGGGATGAGTTCAGGGCCCAAATGCTCGATATGTAAAATCGCGTTGGCACAATTTTCCAGAAGAAGCTCATCGTGTGAAACAAAAATCAGAGCTTTGTCACTTTTGGAGATAAACTGCTCTAAAGCCTCCAGCCCCTCGAAGTCAAGATTGTTGCTCGGCTCGTCTAAAAGATATATATCTGGCTTTTTGAGCTGCACAAGGAGAAGGAGAATTTTTATCCTCTCCCCACCGGAAAGCTGTCCCAGACTTACTGAGCTGTGTAGCAGTCCGTCGTCGAGTTTCAGCTCATCCAGCAGGCGATAGAAAAGGCCATAATCCAGATCGAAATCAGGGAACTGTTCCCAGAGAAACGTGCCGGGATCCTTTTTCAAGTCCTCAGCACTTAAACTCTGTGGCAAACGCGCAAAGAATGCGCCCTCTCTATCGAGCTCCCCCGTCACCTGAACATAAGAGCTGAGATCCTGACCCTGCATCAAAGCAAGGAGCGTGGATTTGCCATTGCCTTCCTCACCAATCAGGGCACATTTATCCTGAGGCTGCAGCGAAAAACTTAAATCCCTGACCAAATAGCGATCCGCCGCGGGCAGATAGATGGAAAAATTTTTTAAAAACATAAAACTCCGAGAAAAACAGTCGGAGAGAAAAGTTTCAGACAGATGGAAAATAAAAAGAAGCTGAGGCTGCGTCTTATGACATCGCTAAAACTTCTCGAACTCCCTGAGCAGGGTAAAGCAAGGCTTTGCTCTGCAACGAACAGATCGAAAAATTTTAGCCGTTAATCATGGGCGCACCTCCAAAAAATCTGCCTCAACGTTAGCATGATTGCCACTGCCCGTCAAATCGAGATTCGAGGATTGAACTGCTGCGGCGAAATTTTCATTCGCCGCAGCATCATGCTTAAACTTATTTCGTGACCAGCTTCAGGTCGACGGGGATAAAAGCGTCAAGTTTTTCGCCTGCAAAGTAAGCTTTCGCCGCTTCAAGGCCCTTTGCGCCGATTTCCTTCGGGAGCTGCTGCACTGTTGCAGCCATACGACCTTCAGAAACAGCGGCCAGAGCGTCGTCTGTCGCATCGAAGCCAACGACAAGAATCTCGCGTTTAGCGGCTTTAATAGCTTCCAGAGCACCTAAAGCCATTTCATCGTTATGCGCGAAAACGGCATCAATTTCAGCATTGGCCTGGAGAATATTTTCCATGACGGAGAGGCCTTCGGCACGGTCGAAATTGGCCGTTTGTTTTGCGACGACTTCCAGTTCGCTGCCTTTGATGGCTTCGTTGAAGCCTTCACCACGTTCCACGGCGGCTGAAGCTCCAGGAATCCCTTCCAGTTCAACCACTTTGCCTTTGCCACCGAGTTTGTCCAGAATAAACTCGCCCGCAAGCTTACCGCCCGCTTTATTGTCAGAGGCGATGTGCGTCACGACTTCTCCTTCTTTCGCCGAACGATCCAGGGTAATTACCGGAATCTTCGCCTCATTGGCCTTGGCAATCGCACTGCCGACGGCGTCCGAGTCCGTAGGATTGATCAGAATGATGTCGACTTTCTTCGTGATCAGGTCTTCCATGTTGGAGAGTTCTTTCGCCGAGTCATCCTGGGAGTCCAGAACAATGAGCTCATAGCCGATTTCTTTAGCCTTGTCTTCGACACCGCTCTTCAAATCGACAAAGAAAGGATTGTTCAGCGTAGAAAGAATAAGACCTACGGTCTTCTTTTCGCCGGTCAGTTCATCTTTGACACTCTCAGCGACATCAGCAGCTTTTTCCTTGGCGGATTCAGCCATTTCTTTGGCTTCCGTCACAGCTTCCTCTACTTTTTCCTTAACTTCGCTGGCAGCGTTTTCTGCGTCTTTCTTCGCTTCGTTGGCGGCGCTTTCCACGTCCTTCTTGACCTCCTCAGTTTTCGCCGGTGCGCAGGCTGCCAGAGCGAAAAGCATGAGGACAGAGAGCATAAATGCAAGTGTTTTTTTCATAATTCCTCCTTGAATCATCTTATTGCATACTACGATGCGTGCCTTTTCAGGCGGTCAACCCGCTGCTTCATGATCTCGATGATCTCTGATTTTTTCCAGCGGGTTTCCATAAATCTTTTTGGGACTTACTAAGCGGTTTTCCGCCGTAAGTCGAGTTTCTATCTGTTCCGCTTTCACGGTAAACAGCTGTGCTTGCCTCATCCAAATTATTTCTGGCTTTCACCACGATCCAGCAGGACGGCAATTAAAATAACGATGCCTTTGACAACTCCCTGATAATACGAACCAATATTCAGTAAATTAAGCGCATTGGACAGAATCCCGATAATCAGCGCACCCACCGCTATGCCGCGGATATTTCCCTTGCCTCCTGCCATACTGACACCGCCGAGAACAGCCGCGGCGATAGCATCCATTTCGTAGGCTGTACCCGCAGTGGGCGTTGCTGAACTGAGACGTGCCGTGACAATGATACCAGCGAGGGAAGCAAGCAAGCCGGAGATACTGAAGGCAAAAAGTTTGACTTTCTGCGTCTGAATGCCTGAATAGAGCGCCGCTTCCTCATTGCAGCCTATCGCATAAAGGTAGCGTCCGATTCGCCGATGACGGAGAATGACATAGGCCAGCAAAAAGACCAGCACCATGATCCAGACCGGAACGGGAACACCCAGGACGCTTCCTGAGCCGATAAAACAAAAAGCGTCGGCCGCCGGAGCTTTGCGAATGGAAATGGGCCTGGCCTGCGTGATGACAAGGGTCAGCCCCCGCCACAGAGACATCGTACCAAGCGTGGCAATGAAAGCCTGTAATCTTCCGTAGCTGACCAGAAGGCCATTAAGAAAGCCCAGCAGGGTTCCCAGAGCAAGAATAAGCAGAAGGACAGCAAATAGCGGCCAGCCCTGTGTCAGGAGCAGCGCACCGATAGCACTGCTGAAAGCAAGAACGGAGCCAATCGAAAGGTCAATGCCGCCGATGAGAATGGTAAAAGAGATTCCGACCGCCAGAATAGCATTATAGGAAGTCTGAAGCAGCACCGTCAGAAGGTTGCCCGGCGTCAAAAAGACCGGGCTTGCAACGGTCATGATGGCGATGATCAGAAAGAGCACAATCAAAGGCTTATTTTTGTTGAGGTTTACGCTCATGGTCTTTTTCTTCATACGATCTTCCATCTTAGTCCTCTTTTCCTACAGCTAAGCTCATGATTTTTTCCTGACTCGCTTCCGAGCGCTCCAGAAACCCCTCTATGCTTCCTTCATGCATGACCATAATGCGATCCGACATGCCCAGAATTTCTTCCATTTCGGAAGAGATCATCAGTACAGCCATGCCCCTGGCCGTACACGCATTGATCAGTTCATAGATTTCCCGCTTTGCACCGACATCAACGCCGCGGGTTGGTTCATCCAGAATGAGCACTTCCGGCCTGGTTTCGAGCGCTTTGGCCAGCGCAACTTTTTGCTGATTCCCGCCGGAAAGCGTCCGTATTTCCTGATCCAGGCTTTTACAGCGAATACTCATGCTGCGGACATAATCTGCCGCTGCGGCGCTTTCTTTTTTCCGCTCGATCATGCCAAAGCGGTTGAGAAAGGCCGTAAGATTTCCTATGGTTGTATTCTCCCGGACACTGAGCGGCAGAATCAGACCATTGCGTTTGCGATCCTCTGATACATAGGCAATGCCCGCCTTCTGCGCATCTTTTGTCGAGCTGATCATGACTTTTTTGTCGTGGAGCAGAATTTCACCCGTTCGCAGCGGAAAGACACCGAAAAGTGTGCGCCCCAGTTCTGTCCGACCCGCTCCCATCAAGCCGGCAAGACCAAGAATTTCACCTTTTTTTAAGGAAAAGGAGCAGTCCCGGACGAGATCGTTACTCAGATTTCGGACTTCCAACACCATTTCCTCGCAGCTGTTGTTCACATAAGGGTACTGTTCGGTCAGACCACGCCCCACCATGAGGGCGATAAGGCTCTGGATGTTCTGCTCCTCAAGCGACGATTCTTTCACCAGACGGCCATCACGGAGAATCGTCACATCGTCGCAGATCTCAAAAATCTCTTCCAGGCGATGGGAAATATAGACAAAACTTTTTCCTTTATCTCGCAGCGCCTTCATAACGTTGAAAAGATGACGACATTCCTCCCCTGTCAGAGCGCCGGTCGGTTCATCCATAATAATCAGTTCAGCCGAAAGCGAAAGAGCTTTTGCGATTTCCACCAATTGCTGCTGGCCGACAGAAAGAGATTTCACAGGGCGCCTGACATCCACATCTAAGCCGAGCTTATTCAAATGACGCCTCGCCTCTTCCTCCATCGTCCTGAAATCTATAAAGCCTGCCCGTCCCAGCTTTTCGTGAGCGAGAAAAATGTTTTCCGCCACAGAGAGCTCGTAGGCGAGATTCAGTTCCTGATGGATCATGGCAATCCCTTCGGCCTGAGAGTCCCGAATCGACGAAAAATGCACCGCCTGACCATTCCAGAAAATTTCACCTGCGTCCCGTTGGTACACACCGGTCAAGATCTTCATGAGGGTCGATTTTCCCGCTCCATTTTCACCCAGGAGCGCCATGATTTTTCCAGGATAAACCGCAAAATCGACATTCTGCAGGACCTGGTTACCGGAAAATGCCTTTCCTATGCCCTTCATACTTAAAAGGGGTTCCTGTGCCAAATGACTCGCCTCCTCTCTCACTCTGCTAAAACGTTCGTCCCTTTAAATTTCCCTGAAACGCTCGTTTCTTTAAATCTGCTGAAAGACTTCTTTCCTTTATTCTGCTGAAAAAGTCGTCTCTATAAGTTCGCTGAAACGCTTGTTTATATAAATCCTGTGAAACATTCGAATTCAGAGCCTCTTAAAAAACCACTCCAGACTGCAGAAGAACATTCGCAAAAGGTGTACATTCCCCGCTGCGTATCACGCCCTTACAGTGGGGGAGTTCTTTTTTCAGAGCTTCGTGCGAAATAAAAACGATGGGTGTCTGCGGAAAACGCTGGCGAATAGCCGCCAGTAACGTCGCATTTTTAGTCTGAATTTCCTCAGCAAGATAAATTTTCTCCACCTGAAACTCAGAAAGCACGGCATCCAGCGTTTCCAAAAAAGAGGGAATACCCGCCGTCAAAGCGAGATCAATGCGCTCTGTGGTCTCAGGAATGGGCAGTCCCGCATCGGCAATGGCAAGACAATCTGTATGTCCCATACGGGCAATCAGGGAAGAAATTTCAGCATTCAGCAAACCAGTCTTTTTCATCTCAACCCTCCTCAGTTTCCTGATTATTTATTTCCTCAGTTTCTTCATTTCAGTTTCTTCGTTTCTGTTTCTTCATTACAGTTTCTTCATTATAATGTCTTAAAAATAAAAGAGCTAAAAATAATAGAGCCTAAAGTGACTTTATTCAGGCTTTAAACAACTGCAAGCCCCGCTGACTCATCAGGGTCGTGCTCTCTGTTGACTCATTAGCTTCGTTCTCTCTGCCTCCGACCCATCAGGCTCGCGTTCTCTGCCGACTCATCAGAAGAAAGAACGATTAGGCAAACGGTCTTCGAGGCATCCGCTTCTTTTTCCCTGCTGACTCGGTTCGTGCTTTCCACAAACTCAACTGGCACATTCCCTTTGCTGAATCATCGACTTCTGCACTCTTAGATTTCCTGTTTTCCATACCAGGCATCGAAGGCCAGGACTTCCTCCAAACGAGGGAGTGAAGGCTGAGCGCCTTCCCGGGTGACCGAAATGGCTGCCGCCCGCATGGCGAAGTCGATGGCGGCAAAAAGGTCGGAGCCTTGTTCCAAAGCCGCCACCAGCGCCCCGTTAAAGCAATCTCCGGCCGCAGTGGAATCCTTCATGGGAACACGGTAGGCGGGGAAAACTTTGGTCTCTTTACCATCCATATAAAGGCAGCCATCTGCACCCCGTGTGACCAGCAAGGTGGAAAGCCCCTGATCGAGCAGGCGCTGCCCGGCTTTCATGCAGTCCTCCGGCGTCTCGGTCGGAAGCCCGCCGCTCAACAAAGAAAGTTCGCTTTCATTTGGCGTTAGGATGTCAATACTAGCCATCATTTCCGCAGCAAGAGGCGCTGCCGGAGCAGGATTCAGGACCGTGCGCAGCCCCAGACTATGCGCGAGTTTCAGCGCTTCGCTCACATAGGGCAGAGGATTTTCCAGCTGAGCAAGAAAGAGCGAAGATTTCTCCAAAACCGGACGAGCTTGTTGCAACTGCTCCTCTTTCAGGTCAAAATTTGCTCCCGAAGCGACCGTAATGGAATTGTGACCATCCTCATCGACCAGAATCATCGCCAAACCGGTCGGCCGTTCGGATTCCCAAATCAGCGACGTGTCGATGCCATCCTTTTTCATTTGACGCAGGAGAAAGGCACCCATATCATCTCGTCCTACCGCTCCGATCATCGCCACAGAAGCTCCCAGACGGGCCGCCGCCACCGCCTGATTCGCTCCCTTGCCCCCCGGCACCTGACGAAAATCGTGGCCCAGCACGGTTTCCCCCACTCTCGGGATACGAGCCGTATGCAAAATCAGATCCATATTCAGACTACCCAAAATCGTAATCATGGCACATTACTCCTTCGTTATCGTTTTAATATCGTTAAAAAATCCCCAAAATGGCTTGAATGGTATCTCTGGGCTTCCACTCATTGACCTTCTCCCAATCGATGCAACTCTGACCCCACTCTGTGCGGATTTCCTGAAGAACTATCTCGTCTGTCAGGTGGTAAAACTCCTGAAATTCCTGAGAGGCCGCCAAGAGCTCCTCTTCTTCTGCAGATAAATTCATTGCCATTGTTTTTTTCCTTATTTTATCAGTGTTGGAGCTTAAATACTTGAGAGAATTTGAGATTAAATACTCGCTCATATTGGAGCATAAATGTTCGATGCTTTTTTGAGTTCAGGGCTACTCCACTCCGAACCAGCTTTGGCTTCGATACATTTGATTTTCCTGCAACGTAGCAACGAGTGGATGGTTTAGCTTTTTTCGTGCTGGTAGCTCACCTTTTTTATGCAACGTTTCAACTAGTGGATGGTTTTGCTTTGGTTTTTCTGATTTTAAAGCAACTTAGCAACTAGTGGAGGTGCCCGAGTACAAGACTCCAAGTTGTGGATGGGTTCGGCGTGCAAGTTAGCAAGTAATGGATGGTTTGGGCCTAAGTTCGCTGAGGCTAACCGTCCACAACTTGACATTTTGTCCGAAATTCGAAAAATCCGAAACTAAAGAAGACGCGCGGCGCGGGAAAAGCACTCATCATCTGCAGACGTGAAGAAAATTCTGAAAAACCGAAATGAGAGCAGGCAACCAGCTGAGTTAAACGGCACGTAGGGACGTCGCCAGCCGAGCAGCACCATCCACACCTTGAAATTTTGTCTAAAATTCTCAAAAACCAAAATTATTCTCGGTTTGCAGCAGAGCAAAAAGTACCGATTGCCTGCACTGGTGTCTCAATATTTCAAAAACCAAATCAGCCTCGGTTCGAGGCATAGCAAAACAACGATTGCTTGCGCTGTTGACCAGCCTTCTTAATAGGCAAAATAAGAGTAGCCTCATCGCTACATGAAAAATCCAGGGTTCTTAGTCTTCACCAGAGTTTCCAAAACCGTTTGACAGCGAAGATGCGTTGGAGCAGCTCCAACACATCTCCTGTTCTTTCTTATAGATCAAAACTTTTGGGGTATAAAGGAAGGCCAAGCTCTTTACCTATTGCCATTGCCCATTGACGAAAGCCGAATGCAACAGAGGTAATGATATTTTCTGATTTTAGAAATTTTTCAGGAACCTTCCCTTCACATGCATCTTTCCAACTCACCATGTGTTCCAAATCTTCCTTAGAAAAGCCTTCTTCATAAAGGTGTGTTTTTTCAACTCCCATCATGAAAGGCTTCCTCTTTAAGACCCCGAGTTTCAATAAAAACATAGGAGCGATTGATATTGCTCCGATAAGTCGTTTAGCTTCCACAAATTTAGCAATAAACTCCAGCACTTCAGGATCCTCGACCGCTTCTTTTGCATCAGAGGCGCCGGTAAGCAGGAGCGAATCAAAATCATCAATGTTAAGGTCCTGAATGAAATGCTCAGGCTTGATTAACATTCCCTCTTCACTTCTTATGGGCTCTAAGCTTTTGCCAAAGTACACGACCTCCTTGTTTGCCATGCTTAACATTTCTAAGGCAACAGTAAGTTCGAATAGACAACAAGTATCATACAAAAAGACAGCCGTTTTCTTCATTAAATGCCCTCAAATTTTTAAAGACTGGTCCCACAGCCAGGTGTCATTATAGGTCATGTCCCATGCGCCATCATATCTGCCCCCATAATCTTTGGCAACTGTGGTGTTGCTTATACCAATATAGACAGCTCCGGGGTACATCGGCGAAGAAGCCGCGGGGGTTAACTTCTCCCAAACACTTCAAGAGGCATTAAAAGAAAAGCTAGCGCTATAATGGATTAAAAGAACTGTAAAAATAGCCACCCCCTCACCTACTAAGTCCAGGGACGGCCAATATTAATGGGCAAAGCCAGGAGAATTAACTCCAGGGAGGTGCAAATGACTACAGACCTCACTAACTATAGCGAAAGTATTTTCGAGGACATTAAGCATACCAATGAGTATGGTCAAGAATACTGGAGTGCGAGGGAACTTCAAAAAGTGTTGGATTATACCGAATTCAATAAATTTTTGCCTGTTATAAAGAAAGCCATGGATTCTTGTGAAACCTCCGGCAACAGTATTCCAAACCATTTCGCTGAGGTGAGCGAAATGGTGATAATCGGTAGTGGTGCAAAGCGTAGAATTAAAGACTATCAGTTGTCGAGGTACGCATGCCACCTGATTGTTCAAAATGGTGACCCTAGAAAAGAAGTCATTGCTCTGGGTCAAACTTATTTTGCTGTGAAGACACGGCAACAAGAACTTATCGAAAACTTTGATGAGCTTAGCGAAAATCAAAAACGCTTAGCAATTCGTAAAGAAATGATAGAGCACAACAAATCTTTAGCTGAAGCCGCACAACAGGCGGGTGTCGAACAAGGAAGAGATTTTGCGATATTTCAGAATTATGGTTATATGGGGCTTTATGGGGGTCTGACAGCCAGAGACATACATCACCGTAAAGGATTGTCGAAAAGCGAGAAAATCCTTGATCACATGGGGAGTACGGAACTAGCAGCTAATCTCTTTAGAGCAACTCAGACCGATGAGAAGCTGCGCCGCGAAAACATCAGGGGCAAGGCAAAAGCACCAAAAGCCCCAGAAATGGGGCTTTTGAGCAAGTCACTTATGCTTCATGACTAATATGGCGGAGAGAGCGGGATTCGAACCCGCGGAGGGCGTGAACCCTCGTCGGTTTTCAAGACCGGTGCCTTAAACCAGCTCGACCACCTCTCCGTGCGCGCTTTATTTTACACGATTCCCACTCAAAGCTCCAGCCTCATTTCGGAGCTATATTTCGATCTCCGCACAAGTTCATTTGTAAAGGCCTGATGAAGAGTCCAGTTTGTTCCAAGAAAGTAGTAATGGCTGCCTCTTGTGTGCTCAACTTAACAGAGTATATAACGATCTCAGATCACAATTTCATTGTTTTAATATATGATATTTTATTATAGTTAAAACCATAGTGCTAAATTATAGCGCAAAGTTTTGGCAGTTTAGTCTTATTCTTTTGATGTGATTTTTCTCTTAGGGCCACCCTGCTTCTCAATTCCTATTCTTGATTGAGTCACACCTTCTATCCTGGTCTCGCTTGGACTCAAGTTAAACGCGGACATTTAACAGTTCCAGGATTCGATCCAGCTCATCCAGATTTTTATAAGGAATTTTAATGAGGCCTTTGCCGTTCTTATCGCTCAGGCGCACTTTTGTTCCCAGGCTTCGGCTGAGTTTAAGTTCCAGGTCACGCACACTTATTTCAGCCTGCACATCCTTCGGCTTGGCTGTATTCTTTGTTGGAGGATTAAGTAATAGCCGTATATATTCTTCCGTTTGACGGACATTTAAGCCTTTATCCAGGATATGATCAGCCGCTTCGATTTGTTGGATCGCCTCGGGCAGAGCAAGCAGGGCACGGGCATGACCCTCACTGAGACTGCCCCCATTTATAAAATCCTGAATTTCCACGGGCAAACGTTTAAGTCTCAGCGTATTCGCTACCGCTGAACGGCTTTTCCCGAGGACTTTTGCCACTTCTTCCTGCGTCAGGCCATACTCATCAAGGAGTTGTTGATAGGCTGTGGCTTCCTCGAGTGGATTTAAATTTTCACGCTGTATATTTTCAATCAGAGCCTGTTTCAGTTGTTTTTCCTTATCCAGGGTGCGAACGATGGCAGGTACCTCACGCAAACCGGCCAGCCTTCCGGCACGCCAACGACGTTCGCCTGCCACAAGAACATAATCATTCAGGCCACGTTTATGCACGATAATGGGTTGAATAATCCCATTTTCCTTTATTGATTCAGCCAATTCCTGCATTTTGTCGTCGTCAAATATTTTGCGCGGCTGATTCTCCATCGGGCTGATATCGTCAATATCAATTTGATAAACCGCTTCCTTTTCAGCCTCCAGATTTAACTCATGTCCTTCGAGAAGAGCGCTCAGGCCTCGGCCCAGCCCTTTCGCTCGGCCAGTAGAAGTTTTACTTTTTTCGACACTTGTCGTGTTGGCTTTATTGCTGTGACTTATCTTCTTGCTTCTTGTATCCTTAGCAGTTGGCATTTTAAGTCTCCTATAAATCCAGGTATAAATACGGAACGCATTTTAATATTCACTGTTGACCTAAGCGCTGCGCATAGGCCATCTTTTACGCATCAATCTGGTGTGAACTCTTGTCCTGCTTAAAATTTTTCTTCCATTTAAGGAATTCTTTGGCCACATTGGCGTAGGCTCGTGCTCCCTTTGACCAGCGCTCATATTCAAAGATGGTTTTTGCATGGCTGGGAGCCTCTGAAAGGCGGATATTCCGGGGAATTTCCTGGCGGAACGTTTTATCTTTAAAAAATTTACGGACTTCTTCGCTGACTTGCTTAGCTAACTGCGTCCGTGAATCCACCATCGTCAGGAGCGCGCCAAATATTTCAAGCTGCGGGTTTGTGTTATTTTTAACAAATGCGATGGTTTCGAGGAGTTGTGATAGACCTTCCAGAGCATAATATTCAGCCTGTACTGGAATGAGCACTGCATCTGAGGCGGTGAGAGCGTTGACGGTTAATAGCCCGAGAGAGGGAGGGCAGTCAATGAATATCTCATCATATTTATCTATAATAGGGCTGAGGCCACGCTTCAACGTGCTTTCGCGATCCTCTTTTTCAACCAATTCAATTTCTGCGCCAGCCAGATCAATGTTGCAGGGGCATATCCACAAGTTTTTACGGCCACTCTCACATACGCATTCTTCTACAGGGAGTTCATTGATTAGTAAATCATAACTTGTGTTCTTAATTTCATCTCTAAAGAAGCCTAGTCCTGAACTCGTATTACCCTGTGGATCTAGATCAACGATCAACACTTTTTCATTCTTCGCTGCCAGTGCAGCAGCAAGGTTGATACAGGTCGTCGTTTTTCCGACACCACCTTTTTGATTGGCCAATGAAATGATCATACGAGCCCTCCTGTACACATGCTGATTGTTATTTTAACATAGCTTGATTTCAGCACGATTAAATTCGTCGACATTGTCGCTTTTCGCTTATCAGGCGATTGTCGTCCATAAATGTCTTTGACTCATCGTTAAATGTTATATTTAGGTCATATATTTTCTTTTAAGCTTACTTTATAAACTTTTGATGGCCGCATAGTAAAAGTCTTTGCTAATTACAAAGGCTAATTAATTTTCAAAGACTTTCTATTTTTTGGTAAAATAATTAACGTTTTCTCTTTTTTTGGTGGTTAATGCTTTGTATATTGTTGATTTACACTTTTAATTACATCAATTCTTTTTGTTTGTAACAGTTTCATCTTTATATGCAAGCAGTTTTAACCGTACGCCAGTATTGCCTCTTTTGCCGTTCTTTTTGCCTATATACATTTTCTGTTTTTATGTATCTTTATGTAAATGTTTCACATGAAACATTTTCATCGAGTTTTTCCTCATGAAATAAAGATTAATTAACTTAAATCATTGTTTCACGTGAAACATGGATTGAAAAACCGGTGTTTTGTTATAAGACTAATACCGCTTTACACTCCTATTATGTTACAGACCTGTAGGCTGGGGATGAAAATCAAAACCAGAAATCAGATCCCTTTTTAACCCTGGCCTCATAGATGAGTAAATAATCCTGCCTGATAGTGGCCTCTACTTGGTAAGCAGGATAAGGAAGAAGTAGCCTTCTTACGGTTCATACGCTGAGACACGTGTTGCAGCTGAAGTAAGCTCTGCACCTGATCCGCTCTGCACAGCTAAAGCTAATAGAAATGTCGAGCAGGTAAATGCCTGGACATGAGGTTATCTTCTTTAAAGTTACTATCGGCACAGAAAGTTGCTTTAATCGTTATAAAAACAACTCAGCTGTCGACGTTAGCGAGTCTTGCATTTTCCTGGATGAAGTCACGGCGAGGTTCGACTTGATCGCCCATGAGGAGGGTAAAGGTGGAGTCGAGTTCCTGCAGGTCATCCACAGTGACTCGGATAATCTTGCGTGCTTCCGGATTCATCGTGGTCTCCCAGAGCTGCTCTGGATTCATTTCGCCGAGGCCTTTGTAACGCTGGATTTTGGGGTTTTCCCACTGATTTTCGTCTTTAATTTTCTGGACGTCTTCGTCGGTATACGCATAGAAGGATAATTTATCGTTATAGACGCGATACAGTGGGGCACACGCTATATAGATGTGTCCTTGTTCTACGAGTGGACGCATGAAGCGGAAGAAGAAGGTGAGCAGGAGGGTCCGAATGTGTGAACCGTCGACGTCGGCGTCGGCCATAATAATGATTTTATTGTAGCGAAGCTTTGAAAGATCAAAATCCTCGCCAATGCCTGTACCCAGAGCCATGACAATAGGCATGAGCTTCTCGTTATTGTAAACACGGTCAATGCGGGCTTTTTCCACATTCAGCATCTTGCCCCAGAGGGGTAAAATCGCCTGGTATTTGCGTTCACGCCCGCTTTTAGCTGAGCCGCCTGCCGAGTCTCCTTCGACAATAAAGAGTTCGCAATAAGTGGGATCTTTTTCCTGACAGTCCGCCAGTTTCCCGGGAAGAGCGTTACTCTCCAAGGCCCCTTTTCGACGGGTTAGATCGCGGGCTTTACGAGCTGCTTCTCTGGCGCGTGAGGCCGACAGGCATTTTTCAATCATCGTACCGGCGACACTGGGATTTTCTTCCAGATAGGCGGCAAGACGGGCGTTAACGGTGGTTTCGACAATCGTGCGAATTTCCGCGTTGCCGAGTTTGGTCTTGGTCTGGCCTTCAAACTGAGGTTCAGGAAGCTTGACCGAGATAATAGCAGACAATCCTTCGCGGACGTCTTCTCCTGAGAGATTCTTATCTTTATCTTTGAGAAAACCGTATTTGCGGGCATAGTCATTGACGCACTTGGTCAGGGCCGAACGAAAGCCCGTGAGATGCGTGCCGCCTTCGACAGTCGCGATATCGTTCGCATAGGAATAGACATTTTCGTTATAGCTGTCGTTGTACTGCATGCAGATTTCGACAAAAACCTTGCCTTCTTCTCCGGCGAAATAAATAGGATCGTCAAAAAGGACTTTTTTATTGCGGTTCAGGTATTCGACAAAAGAGACGATGCCGCCATCATAATGCAGTGTTTTTTCAAGGGCCGGCTCCTGACGCTCGTCGACGAGATGAAAGGTCACCTCCCGGTTGAGAAAAGCCATCTCACGATAGCGTGTAATCATCAGATCGAAGTCGATCTTGTTGTCGGGAAAAATCTCAGGATCCGGTTTGAAGCGGGTAATGGTTCCGTGTTTATCGCTTGAACCTATGATGGTCAGGGGCTTGACGGTTTTGCCACGTTCAAAGCGGATCTGATGGCTGAAGCCATCACGGTTGACCGTCACTTCCATCCACTCTGAGAGGGCGTTGACCACTGAGGCGCCAACACCGTGAAGTCCGCCGGAGACACTGTAGGCGCCGCCGCCGAATTTACCCCCGGCGTGCAGCTGCGTGTGAACCACTTCGACGGTGGGAATGCCGAGTTGCGGGTGGATGCCCACCGGTATGCCGATGCCGTTGTCTTCTACACGCACCGATTGGTCTGGGTAGACGTTGACATTAATGGTATCGCAGCGTCCGGCAAGCGCTTCGTCGACAGAATTGGCGACGATCTCGTAAATCAGGTGATGCAAACCACGCGGCGTGGTATCGCCGATGTACATGCCCGGGCGTTTACGCACGGCTTCAAGGCCTTGCAGAACCTGAATATCGGCATCGGTGTAGGAAGAGGAGTTTGTGGTGTCAAAATCCTCGACAAGATGATCAAAATCTTCGCCATCTTCAACAAAATCGTCGAGCAGGGCCCTGGGATTTTCCGCGAGGTTGGAAAAATCCTTCTCATCCTCGCTCTCAGTCTCCATGTCCTGAGCTGTAGCTTTTTCGTCACGCAGTGCGGCATCTTCGTCTGCTCTGCGCAAGAATTCATTCATCGTTTCTGAACGTTTTTCCTGCATCTTATTTATCCTTTTTTCCGGCAAAAGCCCAGGCGCTCCGCCTCAGTAAGGGAAGAACCTTCGGCACATCGTTGTCTTAGTGTTTCCGCACGCACGGCTGTCAGATAGACACGATCAACCGTGACCACAACGGTGCGGGGAATTTCGGGTCCCAGCCACTCAAGCTTGCCTTCACGCTCAGCCCGGCTGAGAAATTCACGAAAAAGGGGAGAATGGGCACTGCTCCTGTCAATATCTAAGATGGCGACAAGCCAATGCTCGTGAATACTGATATCGTTTCCAATGTGAAAAATCATGTACCATCCCCGTGGAACTGAGCTGCATTTTTCTCTGTGGCAGCCTTCTTATTATAGCATAAAAGTGGCTCTAACAGGGGTTTTCAGGGCTTTTCGATAGTCACGTGACCGTCGCTCACATCAAAGAGAGCTGTATCCTCTTTATGAATAAAAAGCTGATGACGATCGGTACAGGTAATAAAGACCTGATGCCCGCTGACCACTTCGAAAAGGCTCCTGCGGCGCTGCTCATCGAGTTCGCTCATGACATCATCCAGAAGCAGCACGGGTTTTTCCCCACACACTTCATGAATTAAAGCCAGTTCAGCCATTTTCAGCGCGAGGACAAAAGATCGCTGCTGTCCCTGAGAACCGTAAGTTTTTACCGGAAGCTGATTAAGACTAAGCTCCAGGTCATCGCGATGCGGCCCATGTGCACTGCTGCCGCGAAAGAGGTCATCTTCTTCGCAGCGTTCCAGCTTTTTCAGATATTGTTCATAGAGCTGCCCGACATCATCCTGGGGATTGAGACCTGAACTGCAGCGATAGCTGATATTCAGGGCCTCCCTCTGGCCGCTGAGCGTAGACAGAGCTTCTGCTGCCATGGCTTCGAGACGCCCGCTGATTTCGGCACGTTTGTGCATGATGCGCGCACCAACCTCGGCCAGCTGCTCATTCCAAATGCCAAGACTATTGCGTTGAAGCTGACGATCAAAATCATCAAGATCATTTTTGCGCTGGTCACGGATCTTTTTCAGGAGAAAATTGCGCTGCGTCAGAACTTTCTGATAAAGCTGCAAATCGCGAAAATAGGAGGGAAAGAGCTGTGAGATAAGGATATCCAAAAAGCGACGACGTGCTGAAGGGCCGCCCTTGATCAGCATGAGGTCTTCCGGAGCGAAAATCACAGCATGAAATAAGCCGTAAAAATCGGCGATACGGGGGAGTTTCATGCCATTGTGGAAGAACAGCCGTTCTTTTTTAACAGGCGCTTGAAAGCCGCCCGACTGCCCCAGCAGAGGCTCTTCCTTATAAGTGATGCTGATGTCATGTTCTGCGCCATTATCCTCGACATAGCTAAGGTTGAGGCTATAAGAACACCTGCCACTGCGAATCAGCTCGAAGTCCTTGCCCGTGCGGTGGGAACGGGCACAGGAGCAGAGATAGATCGCTTCGAGAATATTGGTCTTACCCTGGGCATTTTCACCTACAAAAAGATTCTGTTCATCCGCAAAAGAGATGTCCAGTTCTTCGTAATTGCGAAAATTTTTCAGTTGCAGCCTTTTCGCACGCAAGTTTCTTTCCGCCCTTAGCGTCTCAGCGGCAGGAGAAGGTAGAGGAAAGAATCTCCTTCAACAGGCTTAATCAGACAGGGAGAAGAAGGTCCGCTCATTTCGAGAACAATTTTTTCACAGTCGAGAGCGCGCAGCGTATCGAGGAAATATTTCGGGTTAAAGTCGATATCGATGTTATCGCCGCTGAGTTCAATGGGAATCATTTCTTCCACGTGACCCAGATCTGTCTTCGCCGTAATCATCATTTCTTTTTCCGAAGAGTTGGAAAGTGTCACGGGGAAGCGCCGCAGTTCGACATTGATGACCAGCGAAGCGCGCTCGATGGCTTCCAGCATCTCTTTTGTGTTAATGAGAATGCGTGAACGGCAGCTGGGCGGGACCAGCTTGCGATAATCCATAAAATCTCCCTGAATCAGCCGCGAAACCAGACGAATGCGATCATTTTCAAAGAGAATATGATTGTGCGAGGGGTAAATGGCCATTTCGGCATCGCTATCACTCATAATACGCGCCACTTCGGCCATGGCCTTTGCCGGAACGTTAAAAGCCAGACTCTCGTTTTTATTTTCCAGTTTTTCTCTGCGCACAGCCAGGCGGAATCCATCGACTGCAACGATCTCCAGGTTTTTCTCTTCTGTACTGACATTCAAGCCATTCATAACCGGCCGTGATTCATCGTTTGAAGAGGCGAAGATCGTCTGCATAATCATGGAGCGCAGAACGCTCTGCGGCACAATGACCTTCTGGCTTTCTTCAACCACCGGAATTTTTGGATAATCCCCTGCTTCAAGACTGCGAATTTTGAAGGTTGAATTACCGCTCCTGATGGTAAAACTGAGATCGCTGCCTGTGCTGATATCGACCACTTCATCCGGCAGTTTACGCACAATGTCGCCAAACATCTTCGACTGAACGACAACAGAACCTTCTTCGCGGACTTCGCCATCCAGCTTGTATTCAATGCCCGTTTCAAGATCGTAACCGGTCAGGGTGATGGTGTTTTGACTGACATCGATCAGAATGCCCTCAAGAATGGGATTAGGACTACGGGTTGCAATGGCTTTCTGGACGATGGCAATGGCTTCGTTCAGAAGGCTTCTTGAGCAGATAACATGCATGGCGAACCTCTCTTTCGCATGATTCCCGCTTTGCGGAGAGTCGGATTATTTATTACGACGTTAGAATAGCTTAGCTAGTACGTCATCTTCTTATTATGGTCTGTGAAGGCCGTGGATAAGTCCTGTAACAGCTCTTTTCTCTCACTTTGCGCTGAGGAAAAGTTTGTGAAATGCTGTCAGTAAAAAGTCGATCCATTCACAGCATTCACAAGGCCTTTTTTTCTTCACTGCTGAAAGTGTGAATCCACATCTTTTCCACAAGCTTTTTCACAATGTTACAATTTGCTTACAGTATATCATTCACACTCCATTATGGCTTCAGTTTCATGCTGATTTCATCAATGGCGTTTTTGAGATGACTGTTGTTCTGCATATCTTCTTTCACTTTATCGCAGGCATAAATTACGGTGGCATGGTTTTTGCCGCCAAAATCGGAGCCAATGTCAGCATAGGTCATATTGATGAGGTTATAGCAGAGGTACATAGCGACATGACGCGGTTCGACCAGCTCTTTATTGCGTTTGCGGGATTTCAGATCGTCGACGGAGACATGAAAGAAATTGGCGCAGACGTTCATGATGAGCTGCGAATCAAGTTTTGGCCGTGCCTGAGGCTGAATGACATCTTTCAGCGCAAGGACGGCTGTTTCCAGGTTAATGGGATTGCCGAGCATGCCATAGGCCAGGAGCGTTTTAAAGGCGCCTTCGAGTTCACGGATGTTGGAGATGACATTACTGGCGACAAAGTCCATGACATCACTGGGCCAGAGAACGCCATGGGTCTGAGCCAGGCGCTCGAGAATAGCCATGCGCGTCTCATAATTGGGCGGAATAATATCAATGGTCAGACCGCTGGAAATACGTGTTTTCAGGCGTTCTTCAAGAGTTTGCAGGGATTGCGGTGGCTTATCACAGGTGAGGACGATATTCTTGCCGGATTCGTAAATCGCATTAAACGTATGGAAGAATTCCTCCTGCATCTGCTCTTTCTTTTCGATAAATTGAATATCGTCGATGAGCAGTAAGTCGACAGAACGGTATTTATTGCGAAACTCATCGTATTTTTTGTTGGCAATCACCTGAATAAATTCATTGACAAACTGTTCGGTCTGGACGTACAGAACCTTTTTTTTCGGAAATTCCCGGATGACATGGTTGCCGATCGCCTGCATGAGATGTGTTTTACCCAGGCCGGAACCCCCGTAGAGAAAGAGCGGATTATAATTTTTTCCCTGCATGGAAGCGACAGCGACGCAGGCGGCATGGGCAAAGTTGTTGGAGGTGCCCACGACAAAGTTGCTGAAAGTATAGTTGGGATTTAAAGGCGTCCCGCCATTTTTAAACACCTTGCGACCCTCGGCCGTACTTTCAGCTTGATTGGAGACAGCCGGAGACGCTTCCGGAAGCGCTGTGTTTGCGGCGCTCTTTCCGGTCTTTATCAACGCTTCCTGTCCGACTTGAACGCTGAGTTTATAACGACGCTGACTTGCGAGCTGCAGAGCGTTTTCAATAAGATCGGTATATTTGCCGACATATTCAGCGCTCAGTTCGTTGGGAACCATAAGCACAAAGGTCTTTTCTCCATCAAAACGGGGAATGGCCGGCTTGAACCAGGTTTGAAAGGTCAATTCACTGATCTCAGCTTTTAAATAATCGCGACAAGTCGCTTGCCACAGCTTTTGGGCATCTCCAGCAGGTAGCATCTTCATCTGCCTTTCTCTAAAGTCTGAGCACCATCCTAACAGAATTATGAGTTTGAATAAAGTCCAGGAAGCAAGATAAATCAAGCATTTTGAGACTTATTAACAAAGTTTATTAACATTTTTTCAAGCTGTGGAAGAGGCGAAAAATGTTAATAAGTCAGAGGGAAAATTCAGGAAGCCCTCACTGTCTTTACTTTGTGAAGACTTTGTTTTTTGATGGGTGTTAAGACTTTGTGGAAAGCTGCCTGAGAACTGTTAATTTCTCTTTTTATGAAAAAGTGACGAATTTTTCTCCACGGAATTCACAGGCTTTTCATCTGGATCATGCTTGATTCTGTGTTTACCGTCTCTACATTTGGAATAAAAATTTCTTCATCATTCGCAGTATTTAATGGGATAAAAACGGTCCCTGCATTTCAGTCTCAGTAGTCGGGAAATGCTTATTCCGATTTTTTCTTCTTTTAATTCGAGAAAGAATTTATTCTGCTTCCGCCAGTCTTTGCACGAGCGCCTGTACTTTTTCCTCTGAAGAGAGAAGGTCCGCATCGGCAAGGGCGGCTTCGGCTTCATGAATCAGGGTCTCCAGCGCTGGTGCCTGCCCGCCTCTTTCCTTTAGGATGTCAGCTGCCTGCTCAATGGCTTTCTGCAGCTTTAAAGCCTGCTGCATCATGTGGTGTTCGCTTTCGAGTTGCTGAGCCAGATAGGCGAGCGGCCACTTGCGGTTGTTTTCTGTGAGTACCGCTTTGTGCGGAAAGGCTCTCAGCTCGTGACGATTTTGAGCTTCGCGCAGGGCCAGGAGAAAGGCGTTGAGCTGCTCATCGCTCTCTAAATTGAAGAGAAGAATCGGCTCTTCCGGGCAGCTCAGAACTTCGGCGTGTTTTCGCCAGTCCTCAGGGAGATCGGTGTAGCCGTATGAATCTTCGATTTCGAGGAGCAGCTCTAAAGGATACGAAAGCTCCTCTTTTGTACAGGCTTTCCCCCGCAGCCGAAGTTTTTCACCAAGCTTAAGGAGCCGCTGACTCTGCCGCTCTTTTTCGCGGCTGTCAGAAAAGGCTGAATCAGAAAGAAAAAAGAGATAATTTAACATCGCTGAGTTCTCCTTTTGCACTTGTGGGCTCCTGGCAGGTTTTATATTTGATTCTCCTGCTTTATGACCTGCACCTGCTTTATTCCCTGCGTTCTCCTTCAGGCGGCCCTGCGCTCAGAGCAGGGGTGAGAAAATTTTCAGCAGAGGTTCCAGGAAACGCAGCCAGAGGGGGCGCTTCTGCCAATCTTCCAGACTTATTTCCCGCGACTGCTGCAGTGTCTCGAAAAAGTCGTCACGGATTTCCTGAACGACCGGGTCGTCGTGGATGTAGACTGCGTTCTCATAGTGCAGGAAAAGGCTGCGGTAATCCAGGTTAATACTGCCGGTGATGACGGCTTCACCGTCCAGAATGGCCGTTTTGCAGTGGATAAAGCCCGGAATATACTCAAAGACACGTGCCCCTGCCTCGAGCAGAGGGCCATAGTTGGAGCGCGTGATGCAGTTGACGGCTTTTTTATCGGGGATGCCCGGACAGAGCAGCATCACCTGTACCCCCGAGCGGGCCGCGCGGCAGAGATCGGACATCATGTGTTCGTCGATGACAAAATAAGGCGTGATGATGAGCAGTTCTCGTTTCGCCGTATTGAACATCGAAAGGTAAAGATCTTCAGCAGGATTGCCCTGATCCATGAGCGGTCCGTCCCAGTAGGGTACAAATACATGCTGCTTTCCATCTTCCGGGGCAAAACGAGTCGTGGATAGATCCGGGAAAAAGGGGCTGTAGCTTTTCTCTCCATGGCCGCTCTCCAGTTCCCACATGATGAAGAATCCGATGGTAGCGCCGCGGCAGGCCTCTCCAGTCACCCGCACAGCGCAGTCTTTCCAGTAGCCGTAACGCTCATAGATATTGGCATATTCGTCAGCCAGGTTGGTGCCGCCAAACCAGGCGATTTGCCCATCGATTACGCAGACTTTCTGGTGGTTGCGATAGTTGACATAGAGTTTGGAAATATAGCGGTTGACCGGATTAAAATTCTGGACTTTTACACCATTTTCACGCAGCGTTCGGATCAGGTGAGTCGGGGCTTTGGCGACACTGCCGAAGTCATCCATGAGGAAGCGAATCTCCACACCTTCTTTAGCTTTGCGGATCAGGATGTCCTGAATTCTTTGCAGAATCTGGCCTTCCGCGACGATAAAGTATTCGATGAGAATAAAATGTTCGGCTCTTTCAAGGTCTTTGAACATCTGCTCAAACTGTTCTTCGCCGCTGGCATAGTAATGGGCGCTGCTGTTTTGATAGAGGGCAAAGCCACTGCGGGAGAGGTAATGAAGCTGCAGGTGGGGGGCTGTTGAGAGCGACAAATGCTCAATTTTCTCAGTTTGCTTCTGAATATCTGGCTGCCAGGCCTGAAGCCGTTTTTGGGCCGCCTTGAGTTTGGCCTCTTTGCGGGGGAAACGGCCCTCCCGGCCCCAGAAGAGATAGAGAAGAAGTCCCAGTGGCGGGAAGCTCAGGAGCAGTACAGTCCATGAAAGCGTAAAGGCACTGTTGCGATGCTTCTGCGTAATGTGGAGAACCAGAATTAAGGCGATAATCTGCAGCAGGAGGAAGAAACCGACGCTGAGATCGCGCAGAGCGACAGATAAGATGATGAAGAGGATGAGTTCAGTAGCAAAGATCGCGATGGCAAAGAGAAGGCGGATCATGCCTGGAACTTTGAGCTTATAGCTGTATTTGCTCGCAGGTTTACGGTTATGATCGCCTGACAAATAGGGCTGGGCGGCCTCTTTACTCACCCGCGCCCGCAGCGTATCCAGGCGTTCGCGCATGAGTTTTTGGCGCTCGGGGATACCATGATCGTGAGGGCTGTTCTTTGCTGCTCTTTTTCTTTTTTCTGGTCTCTTACCTTTTTTCATAGAAGCACACTTTCCCACCTGTACTTAAAAGCGGCATCAGCTCATCGCGCCGTGCCGACATCTGCTACATGCTGCTCATGCACTCCATTCTGGCCTTGTTCTCAGTTTTGCTTCTGTTCTCTGTGCGGGCTCTGCACTCAGTGCTGACAATGGGCACAGTAACGAGTGCCGCGGCCAGCGACAAAGCATTTTTTCAGCGTTTGACCGCAGTTTGGGCAAGCCTGGCCTTCTTTCTGGTAAACCGCCAGCTTGAGCTGAAAGTGGCCCTTTCGACCCAGGGCATTGACGTAATCGCGGAAACTTGTGCCGCCAAGGCCGATGGCTTCGATAAGGATGGCCTTGAGCAGTTGCTGCAGATTGGTAAGGCGCGCCTCAGAGATGCGGCCTGCCCGGCGGTCCGGCCGGATGCCAGCGCGGAAGAGACTTTCGTCGGCGTAGATATTGCCCACCCCGGCGACCACCGTCTGATTAAGTAAAACGGCTTTAATAGGAGCCGTGGGGTGACGGCGCACCGCCTCAATAAAGGCTCTGGGGGTGAACGCCTCTGAGATGGCATCCGGGCCAAGTGCGGCAAAACCTTTGTCGCGCCAGGCTTCCCCTTTGGGACAAAGCTTGAGTCGCCCAAACCGCCTGACGTCATCAAAGCGCAAACCGCAGCCTCCCTCAAAAAGCAGCAAGGCACGAGTATAAGGATTGATCGATTTTTCAGGGCTTTCTCCATCAAAAATAAGACGTCCTGTCATCCTCAGATGGCAGATCAAATCACTTGTCTCAAATTGAAAGAGCAGGTACTTGCCTTTGCGCCCAATGGAGAGCAGTTTCTGCCCGTTGAGTTCAGGACCGCCAAGCTGTTCCAGAACTTCCGGGGTAAAGCTCAGAAGCTTAAGGCAGCGGCGATTGACACAAAGTGGCTCAAGGCTGCGACGTATGGTTTCAACTTCCGGCAGCTCAGGCATAGATTTCCCTGTCTTCTTCCAGTTTATGCAGCAAAGCCGCTGAATCAAAATCAGAGGGCATAAAGAGTCCCTGCCTGGGAGAGAGCGAGAGCAGGCCGAGGCCCGCTCCTTCAGGGGAGGCAGAACGCTTGAACTGACTGCTGCAGAAGCGACGCAGGAAGAGCCGCAGACTTTTCTCGATGAGCTCGGCGCTGTAAAGATCGGTGAAAGCCACAAGTGCCAGGCGGCGGATTTTTCCCACGGAGGCGTGATTTTTCAGAAAATGCCAGAGGAAGAAATCGTGCAGCTCATAGGGGCCGAGGATGTCTTCTGTTTTTTGCCCGATACCACCATTTTCACCGGGCACAAGCTCAGGAGAAACGGGGGTGGCCAGGATATCGAGAATAACGGAGGCCAGCTCGCCATTCTGGCGGGCGAGACGTTCCGCCTCATACTGACAGAGGCAGCGCACTAAGGTTTTGGGGATCTCGGCGTTGACGTTGTACATGGACATCTGATCGCCATTATAGGTACACCAGCCCAGGGCGGCTTCGGAAAGGTCACCGGTGCCGACAAGCAGGCCGTTTTCCATATTCGATAGATCCATGAGCAGTTGTGTGCGTTCTCGCGCCTGGGCATTTTCGTAGGTTGTATCCGTGCTGTCTCCTTTATGGCCAAGATCGCGCAGATGCAGGGCTACAGCTTCGCTGATGGAAATCTCACGATAATCGGCTCCAGCGCTCTGACCCAGACGGGCCGCCTGATCGCGACCCTGATGGCCGCTGCCCGGTCCCGGCATGGAAACCGCGATGAGATCTTCGGTGGGACGACTTTGCAGTAACAGGCTGCGCCTGGAGGTTAGCAGAGCAAGACAGGAGTCAAGGCCGCCGGAGATGCCCAGCAGCAGTTTGCGCGAACGCGTGTGCTGCATCCGCCGGGCAAGCCCCTGAGCGCAAAGGTTAAAGATCTCTTCACAGCGCTCGGCACGGATATTCTCCGGAGGGAGGAAGGGCTTGGCTGACAGTGGCCTTCTCAGTTTTTTCCGGGCTTTAAGAGCCTGATCCGAAAAAGCCAGAAGATGAGCGTCCAGCAAAGTTGGCTGGCTCGTGTGGGTAAGTCCGCGATCCGTGGCTCGGGCTGTGAGTAGTTGAACATCGATATCTGCAGCTAAAAAAGCGGAGTTTTTCTCTTCAAAGGGCGCTCGCTCAGCCAGAATTTCGCCCTCCTCAGCGATCAGGGCATACGCACTGTAAATGGCCTCGGTTCCTGATTCGCCGCGACCTGGGCTGATCAGGGCAAAAGCCGAAGATCCCTCAACACTGCGACTGCGGGCCAGCTCACGGCTGTGCTGCGGGCGGCCGACGTGCTCGCTCAGAAAGGAGAAGCAGATTTCCAGACCGGGGGCGGAGGGAAGCCTGCCATCCTCAAAATTTTCGGAGCGGCAAGTGATCGCCAGGGAGGAAAATTCAGGCAGACTGAAGCTGCCCTCGCTGAGCAGGGCTACACTCAACCCTCTGTTCAAGTTCAGGCAGGGGGGGAGCTCGTCCCAGCGTTCGAGGGGAAGAAAAGCCCGCCAGGCCGGATCGCGACGTGGAGCAGCCAGGGGAACGACGGCCTGAATTTCAGCTCCGCGAATCACTGCGGCGGCAGCGATGAGGCCGCAGCCCGTACGCAGCGGCAGAGAACTGATCAGGGTGAGGCCGCTGAGCCTGTTCGCTTCGGCAAGTCGCAGCAAGGCAGCCTGAGCATCTTCGAGTAAGTCTTCCTGCAGAAAGAGGTCACCATTGCGAACGCCGCTAAGAGAAAGGGCCGGAAAAACCAGTAGATCGACGCCCTCAGCAGCCGCCTTGTGCAGGACGTCAAGCTGAATATCGGCATTCCTCACGGCAGCACCGGGAGTGCTCAGGGGGGCAGCCAGGGCCAGTCGGAGCAGGCCATCGCGCCTCAGGGTGTCCGCCTGCTGCTCCCGGAGCTTTACAGTGGGATTCGTCCCAGCTAGATCGTATTTTGTCTGAAAGCCTTTATTTTTCATCCCTGCTCTCCTTCTTCCTTCTGAAATTGAAAAACTTTACTTATTTCGCATTTTCGGCTGTATTTTCCTTTTGTCGCAGCAGTTGAAGAATGTCCTTGATTTGAGGCGCTTTACCGTAATGCAGTGTGCCGCGGCGATAGATGGACACCGCCAGGCGGCTGATGCCCACAACAGCCAGACAGTGAATCAGCATGGGCACAAGGAACTCCCAGGCCGGAAGACTCAGCATGGAGAAGCGCACAAAGAGCAGGAGCGGACCGATCAGCGGGACAAAAGATAAGATTTTGACCCAGGCCGGATCTGGCGTAAAGGTAGCGAGGATCGTCGCGGCGACCATGGCAATAAAGATCAGGGAGAGTGGCGAAACCACCTGGTTGATATCTTCGGAACGGCTGACGAGTGAGCCCAGAGCACTGTAAATATAAGCAAAGCTGAGATAGCAGATCACAAAAATAATAATGGCCATACCGAAGGTCGTGGGTGGCATCTGGACAGAGTCGAGCAGGCCAAGTTGCTCGAAAGTGCCGCGATTTAAGAAGAAAAAGATAAAATAAACCAGGCCGAAAATGCAGAGCTGCAGCAGACCTGCCAGGCCTGTACCGAAAACCTTACCGTTGATCAGTGAGCGCGCATCGGTAGAGGTAATCAGCAGTTCCATGGCCCGATTGCCCTTTTCACTGGCCACGGAAACAGCGGTCATCTGGCCGTAAGAGAGCAGACAGACGTAGAGCAGCATGACCAGCCCGTAGGTTGTGGCCTGAGTTTGCTGCATACTTTTACCGCTGAGGCTGGCTTGTTCAATAATTTCGATATCCGGTTCGGCAACAACGGACTCTGCGAAGTCTTCTGAGCTTCCACTGAGCAAAAGACGGGTATACAAAAGTTTCTTGCCATAGACTTTGGAAAGGCTTTCTTCCGGGTATTCGGCGTATTTTCGCCGCTCCGTATACCAGCGGAAGCTGCGCTCGGAATCAATGACGAAAATACCCTCGGTGACGGGTTTTGCCAGGATCTCCCCGCTTTTGTCCAGAAGCTCGGGCGTAGCGTTAATCAGCTTGTACTTGCTCATTTTATCGACGGCATCATCGGCCGAGGCCGGAAGGTCGCTCAGGTTGACGATATAGATGTTCTTCTTCGGGCCGGCTTTGCCCTGAAAGAGATCCATCAGGCGGGGAAAGCTCAGAGCCAGGGCAATGACGATACAGGTGATGAGGGTGCTTATGAGAAAGCTGCGGCTGCGCAGGTAATTTCCCAGCTCAAAACGCATGACCACAGCGCTGTTATTTTTCCGTGACTTCATTGGCTGCACCTCCCTGTGCTTCTTTCTCATCGCCGCTGTAGTGGACAAAGATCTCTTCGAGGCTGGGTTCGAGCACGGCAAAATGATCGATTCCCAGAGACTGGCTCACGAGTTCCTGGAGCAGCTGACGGTCATCTGAGGCCTGACTGAGCTGCAGGATAGCCCCCGTCTGGCCTTCTTCAATTGCGGTGACCTCATTGCCAATCTTGCCCCCGGCAGCCAGGCGGCGCAGAAGCTCTGTACATTCTTTGGGGGAAAGAAGCTGGTTTTCCTGGTGCAGGCGAACTTCATAGCGATCGCGCGGCCAGCGGGCGCGGATATCGCGGATTTTACCCTGAACGACCACTTCACCATCTTTCAGGAGGGCTATATCTTCACAAAAGCTCTCAACATAGGACATCTGATGGGAAGAAAAAAAGACCAGATTTCCCGCCTGGACCTCCTCGGTGACAATATCTTTCAGCATTTTGGCATTGACCGGATCGAGGCCGCTGAAAGGCTCGTCCAGAACAATCAGCGAAGGTTTTGTGATGAGGGCGACAGCCAGCTGGATTTTCTGCTGATTGCCTTTGGAAAGGGTATCCAGCTTGTGATCCTTCAGCTCAATCATGCCCAGACGCTCGAGCCAGGAAAGCGCGGCATTTCTCGCTTCACGTGAGCTGAGGCCGCGCAGCTCGCCCAGGTAACACATTTGTCTCAGCAGGGAGCTTTTGGGGTAGAGGCCTTTTTCTTCAGGCAGATAGCCGATGGAAACGGGAGACTCGCGCAGAGGCTTGCCGTCCAGCAAAATTTCACCTGCATCGGCACGGAAAACGTCCATGAGAATGCGGATGGTCGTGGTTTTTCCCGCGCCGTTGCGGCCGAGATAACCAAAAGCGTGGCCAGACTCAGCTTCCAGGGAAATTCCCTTTAATACGTGGTGCTTGCCAAAGCTTTTGTGAATATTTTTGAGCTCAAGATGCATAGCTTTTTTCCTCTTCAATGTGCCTCCTCTGAGAAAGGACAAATTCCTGCCTACAGAATAGAGTTTTGAGGGGCGAACGTCAATTTTACCGGGCAGGGGATAAACGCCTCTTCGACCCATAAAAAAAGCGGCCTCCCGGAGGGGAAGCCGCTCTGTTGCAGCATAGGCTCAGGCCTTCACAGCGCCTTTGACGTGGAAAGCTTTGCGGCCGGGATAGCGGGCAAATTCGCCGAGCGACTCTTCGATGCGGAGCAGCTGGTTGTATTTGGCCACACGGTCAGTGCGGGAGGGCGCGCCGGTTTTAATCTGTCCGGCATTCGTTGCCACGACGATATCCGCGATGGCGACGTCTTCAGTTTCGCCGGAACGGTGAGAGACAACGGCGGTCCAGCCATTCTGCTGAGCCATTTCAATCGCCTTCAGGGTTTCGGTCAGGGTGCCGATCTGATTGATTTTAATGAGCACGGAGTTGGCGCAATTCATTTCAATGCCTTTGGCGATGCGCTTCGTGTTGGTGACGAAAAGATCATCGCCGACGAGCTGAATGCGGTGCCCAAGGCGTTCGCAGAGTTTTTTCCAGCCTTCCCAATCCTCTTCGGCAAGGCCGTCTTCGAGGGAGATAATCGGATATTTATTGACGAGATCCTCGTAGAAATCGATCATCTCATCGGTGGTCTTAAATTCGCCGGTCTTCCAGAACTTGTAGCCCTCTTTGCCCTCTTTTTTGGCTTCGTCATAAAGCTCGGTGGAGGCAGGATCCATGGCGATCATGAAGTCATCATAGGGTTTGTAACCAGCGGCTTCGATGGCTTTGACGAGATAAGCCAGAGCTTGTTCGTCGTGATCGAAGTTCGGCGCAAAGCCACCTTCATCGCCCACGGTGGTGCTGTAGCCGTCTTTTTTGAGCAGGCTCTTGAGCGTGTGGAAGACTTCTGCGCACCAGCGCACGGCCTGTTTAAAGCTGTCGGCGCCCACGGGCATAATCATAAATTCCTGCAGGTTGACGCTGTTGTCGGCATGCTTGCCGCCATTGATGACGTTCATCATGGGGACGGGCAGGGTGTGGCCAAAAACGCCGCCGAGATAGCTGTAAAGACCGATTTCAAGGGCGTTGGCCGCGGCCTGAGCCACCGCAATGGAAACGGCAAGCAGAGCATTTGCGCCCAGTTTGCCTTTATTATCTGTGCCGTCGAGATCAATCATCGTCTGGTCGATTTCGGCCTGGTCAAAAACGTTCATACCAATGATCTCATCGGCGATGATGTTGTTCACATTATCGACAGCCTTCTGCACGCCTTTGCCCATATAGCAGGATTTATCGCCATCGCGCAGCTCTACCGCCTCAAAAGCGCCGGTTGAAGCGCCTGAGGGCACCGCTGCACGGCCAAAGGAACCATCTTCGCAGATGACTTCGGCTTCGACGGTAGGATTGCCGCGGGAGTCTAAAATCTGACGGGCGTAAACTTCACTAATCAATACTTCGGGAACCATGGGTACCTCCTCTAATCCTTCCGGGATCTTATTCTTAAATCAATGGGGTCGGATCTTACCTTACTGTCTGCTTTGGGCAGGTTTTCCTGTTTTTAAGCAGACGACCTCATCTATTATATCTGAATTTAAGGAAAAATGCCCGAGCAGCCGATAAAGTTCGACCAAGCCGAACAAGCCAGATCAGGCTGAAAAGGTTAAAATGAGAAAAAAGGCGACAAAGACATAGCAGTAAAATTATAAAAGCAACAATGCTTTTTTAGATTTTAGTTTTTACGAAGCCATAAGAGCGCTATAAGGAAGCCACAAAGAAGCCATAAGGAAAGCCATCCATGGAGCCATCCAGGAACCATCAGGGAGTAAAGAAAAGAATATGCTGCGCATCTTACTGAGCCAAAATCCCCGGCGCAATTTAGACTTCTGTCTGTCTGAACTTGCACAGTTCACAAAAGAGGGCTTTTCCCGGCGCGCATTTTTTCTGGTTCCCGAAGAGATTAAGCTGGATACTGAACGCCGCTATCTGGAGCATTTCGATCGGCGGGGGCTGATGATGGCGGAAGTCCTTTCTTTTCGCCGCCTGGCCCATCGCCTTTTCAGCGAGGTGGGCGGCCTCGCAAGTCCGAGCCTGAGCGATAACGGCAAAGCGCTTATGCTGACGCGCCTTCTGCAGGAACAGCGGGAGGATTTTCCCTTTCTGGGACGTTTTGCAGGTAAAGCGGCCTATGCGGCAGAGCTGAGTCAGATTATCGGCGATTTTATGCGCAGTGATTTGTCTGTGGATATGCTTCGCCAGGTGGCGGAAAAAGCGGCTGGCGAGGAAACCCGTGAAAAGCTGCGTGATCTCGCGCTGCTCCGGGAGCGCTATGAAGCGCGCAAAGCCCGGCTGGGTCTCCGCGATGCCGATGAAGATTTCCCACGGCTGGTGCGCCTGCTCCGGGAAGAGGCCGGGCATCCCCGCCTGGCCTTTTTGCGCGATGCCGCGATTTGGGTGGCGGGCTTTTCCCTGCTGCGTGCCTTTACACCACAGGAGGTGCAGGTGCTACAAGCTCTTAACGAGCTTTGCCCCTCGCTGACCGTCGCACTGACGCCAGACTTATCGGAGAGCCGCCTTCAGCTTCCACAGGCGGCCACAGGTCAAAAGGAGGCGTCCTGGCTTCTCAGGCTCGAGGCCGAAGGGACAAAAGCCGGAGATGCCGGTCTCAGACAACTGCTGCGAGCCTTCCCGCAGGCGCAGCAGGTTTTTATCGATGAAGCGCCGTCAGCCCTGTGTCTGCCTTCTGTCGAGCTTTGGCGTTCGGCCAACAGCCGCGAGGAATTTGCGGCCTGTGCTGGCACAATCAAGCGTCTTTTAAAAGAAGGAAAACTGCGCCGCCGTGAAATCGGCGTTGCGCTCTGCAAAGAAGAAGATATGGATCTTCTGTCGGCCTGTTTCCGGGAATTTTCTCTGGATCCCTTTATTGCTGCTGCGCGACCGCTGGATGAAAGCCCGCTCCTGCGCTATCTGCGCGCTTTTTTCCGTCTGGCCGCAGGTGAGGCCAGGACAGGAGAAGTTTTGGCCCTGCTGCACAGCGGCCTTTGCGGGGGAAGTTCTCTGGAGGCAGATCTTCTGGATAATTTCATGCTGGCCTCCGGCCTGCGCTTTGCCTCTGAATTTGAGGGCGAACACCTCTATCGCCGGGTCGACGAGGCGAAGGGAGAAGCGGCAAAAACTTTAGTCGGACGCATTCTGAAACCACAGATAGAAGCAGCCAGGCAGCTGAGCCGCCTGGCTTCAGGACCGGAAAAGTCACTTTTCCTGCAAAGCTGGCTGGATGAGGCCTCCGGGATCCGCGAAAAGCTGGAAACAATGGCTCTGCAGTTAAACCGTGAGGGCGAGAGCGACCGTGCCCTCCTGATTTCCCTCTCCTGGGAAGCCTGTCTTAAGGCGCTCGAAGAAGCGTCTGATATTCTCGGTGAGCAAGACCTTTCTGTCGCCGATTTTGCTGAGTTGATTATTTCCGCTCTGCGCGGCCAGCGCCCCGGAGGCATCCCACTGGGCATAGACCGGGTTCGTGTTGGTGGTTTGCGCCAGATGCTGCTCTATCCCTGCCGCTGGCTCTTTATTCTCGGCGCGAAAGCAGGGACTTTTCCTCCCGGACTTCCGGCTGAAGGGCTCCTGCAAAACCGGGAACGTGAGGAAATTGAAGTGCTGAGCGAGCAGATCTCGCCGGAAAAGGCCGTGCATCTGCCGAACTATCGCCGTGATGCGGTGTCGGCGGGCGATGCCTTGCTTCACTTTCTCAGTCATCTGCCGAGTGAAAAGCTGCTTCTCTCTTCGCCTTCGCTGGACAGGGAGGATCTTTCAGATTTGCAGCTGCGCCTTGGCGAAGTGAAGGCTTTCAGTGAAGCCAGAAAGTCAGGAGGGGCGTCTTTACCACAGGAACAGTCGGCCCTGCCTCTTGTCTTGCCTGTCGTAGAGAAAATTTTTGCCGAGCGAAGTTTTCCGGACTGCCGCTGGCTCTCTCCGGAACGTGCAGCCATTTCTCTCGGGGGACGCCGCAAGGGCGTCTGGCAGCTCTGGCAAGAGGCTCTGGAGCCGTACTTAAAAAAAGCGCCTGCAGAGGTCGCTGATCCGCTTGATCTCCTGCGACCAGATATCCGGCTTTCCGAGGAAAATCGGGCTGAACTTGCGAAGCAGGCTCACAGCCTTTCGGTTTCGCGTTTGGAAAGCTATAACGCCTGCCCCTATCAGCATTTCGGCAGCTATCTTCTGCGTTTGGAAGAGCCTGAAATCTGGCGGCCTGACGTCCAGCACCGCGGTCGTTTTCTTCATGCCTTCATGGAAAAGAGCCTGCGTCGGTTAAGCGAAATTCCAGTGACCGAGCTTTCCAGCGAAACAGAAATCCGTCAATTTCTGGAAAAAATGCGACGGGAAGAGCTTCATCCTCACGCGCTGCGGCAGCTCTATGATGAACTGGCCGGGGAAAAAGGCTTCCGCGCCTATGACGATCCTGCGGTGCGCGGAGGCGAAGGGCGTCGCCTGCTTGGCCTGCTGAGCGATAATCTCGCGGCGGCCTGGGACGATCTGGAGCAATCGCTCTTTCTGCCACGGCTGCTGGAGTGGAGCTTTCCTCAGCCTGACATGCCAGAAAGTCGATATTATATTGGAAACGGCGCGGGGAGGCGCTTGATTCGCGGGATCATCGACCGGGTGGACGAAAAGGCGAATGCCCTGCGTATCCTGGACTATAAAAGCTCTCTCCAGAGCAGTGGCGCCGTGCCCATTCTCAGGGGCGAAGAATTACAGCTGCCGCTCTATGCGGCTGTGCTGTCTCAGTGTCGGCCCTCTAAGGAAATTCAGAGCTTTGCCATCCATTCGCTGCTGGGTGAGCGCCCTCAGAGCGGGGATAAGAAGGAGAAAATCAAACGCTTCAACGCTCAGGAGGATCCGGATTTTGTGCGTCTCTCAGCGGATTACAGCAAAATGCTCGCCGGGAAAATTCTGGCGCAGATGCAGAGGGGGGATATCTCCCCGCATCCGCTGAGTACAGCAGCAGATCCACTGCCCTCAGCCTGCAGCTTTTGCGCCTACAGCGATCTCTGCCGTCTGGATCAGCGCCTTGCCGAGGCTCGCTGCCGTCGTGTTGAAGCGCTTGAGCCACTGACGCAGCTTGCGAGCAGGGGCAAAGCCCGTGCGGCGGCGGAAAAACTCTTTTTGGAGGGACTCCTGAAGCTCGGCCGCAGCGCAGAAGAACTCAGCCGCACAGAAGCCGAAGAACTTCTTGCAGAGATGAACCCGTTAAAGGAGGAGCACGCATGATTCAGTGGACTGCTGAACAAGAAAAAGCCATCTCCTTTCAAAGTCAGGGGGAATTGCTTGTTTCCGCAGCAGCCGGTTCCGGCAAAACGGCTGTGCTCACCGAGCGCATCCTGCGGACTTGCCTGGAGGGAAGGGCAGCGCTTTCCGAGCTGGCCGTCATGACCTTTACGGATAAGGCCGCGGTCCATATGCGCCGCGCTCTCGAAAAGAAAATCCACGAGCGCCTGGCTGAGACAGAAGACAGCGCTGAGATTGAAAAGCTCAGGGAGCTTGTCAAAGAGCTGCCGCTCGCCCAGATTTCCACGATTCACGCCTTCTGCCTGCGCCTGATCCGTGAATATCGCCATGAACTCAGTGACGAAAAGGGCGAACTTCTCCTGGATGGTCATTTTTCTGTGATTTCCGGCGAAGACCTGGCCCAACTCAAAGAAGAGGTTCTGGACGATATGCTCCACGAAGCGTACAGCGCGGTAGCCGCTCTTGAGAAAGAACGACATGACGCTGCCCTGGGGAAAAAAGCAGAACCTGCCACGGAGAAGATTGATGTAAGCGAAGTAAGCTCGGAAAGAAGAGCTGAAGCAGACTCGCCAGGAAGAACTGAAACGGCGCTGCCAGAGACCTGGGCCGGAGATGGTTTGCTGGCGCAGATGAGCCTGATGCAGGAGGCCGGTCGAGCGACCTGGCTGGATTCCTTCGCCCTGCTGAGTGATTTACTTTCAGGCGATAAGAGCGATCAGGGTTTTCGGGAGGCTCTCCTGGATTTCGTGGAGTTTTTAAGCAGCCTGCCGGATCCCAGAGACTTCTGCCGCGAAGCCATGGCGTCTTTACTTGCAGAAGCTCAGGATTTTTGCTCCGGAGCAGCTGCCGCGGAGGCTCTGACGAACTTGCGCAAAGCCGCGCTGAGAGCCGCCCAGGCACAGGATGAGATTGAAGCTTTGCCCTATTTTGCTGAACTCATGTCGCCTCCGGCTAAAAAATCTTCCCAGGAAAAGCTCGATTTTCAGACCTTTTATCCGATGCTCCTCGGATTTATTAATGACGTCTTAACATCATCTGTTCTGCAGGCTGGGTCGGATGTTATGAGCGTTCAGGCGGGCGTCTCAGTGGGAATTCCGCTTACTGGGTCAGCCATTCCCCAGTGCAACGAAGGTTCTTCTTTCCAGACCCAGGCCTCTGTCGCTCGACGAAAAATCTGGAATTCGGCAGTGGACGAGGGGAAGGCGCTGCAAAATTGGAAAACGCTCTCCCGAAATGCCAAAAATGAAGAGAAAAATGAGTTCCGCCAAAACTTTTATCAGGGCTTTGGTCCGCTCCTGAACCTCCTTGGACTTCCTTTCAGCGAAGCGATCTGTAAGGAATTTGGTCTGGAAACAGCTGGCGGCCTTTTCTCTCAAACGATCGAAGAAATTGAGGAAGCAGCCCGGGATGCGCTGCCTCTTTCGGCACGCTTTCTCGAACTCGCCCTGCTCTTTCAGAAGGAACTTCTGCGGCGCAAGTTAAAGCGCCGGCAGATTGATTTTTCCGACCAGGAGCATCTTGCTCTGCGCCTGCTGCGCCAGCCCAAAGTTGCCGCTGCCGTATCCGGGAGAATAAAGGAAATTCTCATCGACGAGTATCAGGATTCAAGCCTTCTGCAGGAAGCCATGATTCAGGCCATAGGAGCCAGGCAGATCTACATGGTGGGCGACATCAAACAGAGCATCTATCGCTTTCGCCATGCCGATCCCAGTCTTTTCGGCAGCAAGCTCGAAACTTTTGTCGCCGCGGAGAAGCTGGGAGAGCACAAAATAAATGCAGCTGAGCAAGAAGCTTCTGAAAGGCCTGTCACCCAGCCGCTGCAGAGAACCGGTGTCAAACTCCTGCTCAACAAGAACTTCCGCAGTGCGCCCCGCCTCCTGCTCTGGATCAATCGCTTTTTTGCCTCTTTCCTGACAAAAGAAAGCGGGCAGATCGACTACGATGAGAGTCAGGCTCTGCAGCCGGGACGTGAGCTGCAAAAGCTGAACGAAGAAGAGAGGAAGAAGTTTGAGCCGCGGCTTGAGCTGCGTTTTCTCTTAAAAGATGAAGGTCCTGAGACTTCCAAAGAAAATCCTGAGCCTGTCCCGGCACTTATACCGGAACCGCTGCAAAAGGCCAATCCCCGCGCGCTCGCGCTGCTGGACACCCTGCTCGATCTCAGGAAGGCCGGCTGGTCTTATGGCGATATCGCTGTACTCTGCCGCACCAATGCGCGATGTGAAGAAGCAAGACAAGTCCTGGAAAGCTGTGGACTTCCTTACGCCATGGGCCTCACAAAAGTTTTAATCAGCAGCGTTGAGCTTCGTCTATTACAGCAGCTTGTGGCCCATCTGGCCAATTTTGCCAGGGATTTTCCCCTGGCAGCCGTCTTGCGCTCATCTCTCCACGGGGAACCTTTTCAGGAGGACGAGCTCTTTAAGATCGCTGCTTTCCGGCATGTTGAGACAACGGATCTTTGCGACGACAAAGACGAGCTTGAGGGAGAAAGCTTGCCCTCAGCGCTGCGACCACAGTTTTTTGAACGCTTTCTCGCCTACGCTGAGAGCGGTGAAGACAGAGAGCTTCGCGCCCGCTGCCAGGCATATCTGGAACAGTATTGGCAGTGGCGGCAGATGGCCTCTGTCCTGCCGCTGGCCGATCTTCTCACCCGCATTGTGGAGCAAAGCCACTGGCTGGAAAGGCTTTCTGCTCTGCCTTATGCTGGCCAACGCCTGAATGACTGGGAAAGCTTTATCTCCTGGACCGAGGAGTTTGAGCGTTTACATGGCCCTGATCTGGCCAATTTTGCCCGCAGCCTGAATGAAATTCGGACGCAGAATCTCGCCGTAGAGGGCCTTTCACGATCTGCAGAAGAAGCGGATGCGGTGAAGATTCTGACCGAACATAATGCCAAGGGTCTGGAATTTCCCGTGGTGATTCTTTATGACCTCTCCTCCTCGCTGCGCAGGCCCGGAGCCCGTCAGAATTTCTTCCGCTATCGGGCCGAAGAAGGTCTGGCTCAGCTTTATCTGAAAGAGCAGCCGGATGGCCTCAGGCTCATTGAGGGTGCACGCAGCCGGGCTTTCCGTCTGCACGAAGACTTTGCCGAACGTTCTGAGGATTTTCGCCTGCTTTATGTGGCCATGACCAGGGCTGAAGAACGCCTGATCCTCCTTGGCAGCAGCCAGACCACGAAGATTGAGGAACTGGCCGGGCAAAGTGAAGCGGCTGTCGAAGAAGGCCGGAAACGTGGTGGAGCCATGTCGCGCCTCGCTCTGCCGCCAGATTTTGCGCAGGGGACAGACAATGAGTTCAGTCTGCTTGCCGCCTGGGCTGCCGGGGAACTGCCAGGTCTGCCGGAAGCTCTGCGGGACTTGCCTTCAAGAGGATCTTTTTCTCTTGTGAAAGAAGATTTTCGGGTGAGTGGTGTGACGCTCACTCAGCTCCTGGCCGAGCTTTCGCCAAAGCTCCTGGGGACAGCAGGAGTCAGTGCAGAGCAGGAAACTGCAGCGGGAACGGGTGAAAAGCAGCCATCAGAGCTACTCCATGCCCTTTCGGAAGATCGAGTCTATTATCCGGAAACGGCGGCGGATCTGCTCACGCTCAGGGAGCTCCTCAGTCCCCGGCTGCCCCACGAAGAACTCCTGAACGTGCCTTCCAAGCTGACGGTGAGCGCGCTCAGCGAAGCGGAGCGGGAGACGGCAATAAGTTTATCTGCGCCCCTGGAGGGAGAGGGACGGCTGCTCGACCGTGAAGAGAGCCCGGCCGAGGCGGCACTCTACCCGGAGGCTATGCAGGAGATGGCTCTCCTGCTGAGGCGGCCAAACGCGAGCCTCTGCACAAAGCCCACAGACTTAAGGGCGCAAGTGATAAAAGGCGGAGCCGCCTACGGAACCCTGATGCATCGGATTTTCCAACACCTCCCTGTGGGAACTCTACGGGAAGCTGAGCTAAAGGGAGAGCTGCCTCAGGCTTTCGAGCGTTTCCTTAAAGATGAACTCCGCCTTTCGGCTTTATCCGAAGAAGAGTCTGAGTTCGCGGCCACAGCGTTGCCCCAGATCCGCAGTTTCCTTCGTTCAGAACTGACCGAAGAGCTTGCTGCCGCGGAGCAGAAAGCAGAACCAGCCTGGCGGGAGCTGCCCTTTACCCTGGCGGTTCCGGCACGTGGCCTTGCCGATCCTGAGGGTGAGATCACGCTGGTTCAGGGCATGATTGATCTGGCTTTTCGCAGCCGCGGCGAGATTGTCCTGATCGACTACAAAAGTGATCGGCTGCAAGGATCGAGGGCTGAACGAGATGCCGAACTGCTCCGTCGCTATCGCCTGCAGCTGGCCTGTTATGCAGAGGCGATTCGCCGCATTCAGGGGCAAAAAGTTGGGCGCATTCTCCTTTGGCTGATCCGCGAAGGCCGGGCTGTCGACTTTTCACAGGAGATTCATTCCGAGCTGCTTTTTTAGCTCAAAACCGGACTTCGCTTTTCCCACCTTTGGCTTTCACTTTAACGCCTGAGCAAGAACCTGAGTTAGAGGCTGAATGGGCCACGATTCCACTCATTTCTTTATGACAGCAAGATGACCTGACAACGCATGTGTTCAGGGGCTAAACGTGAATTTTGTAGCAATCCTGTAACATGAACCACAATATATAGTAGTATGATGGACAAGCAAACACAAAAGAAGCCCTGCCTGCCGGATGAAGCCAAAGGCCTCCAGCACGGCTTTTAAGGGTGAAAAACGGGCTCTGATCTCTTTTTTTTAGTGCCCGAAGGCGTGTGGGAAAAAAGTCAGACTTGAAATTTATATTCACCTGTGGTGAAATAAATTTCCTAAATGAGGAGAAGAAAGACGAGAGGAAGTTGGTTGATTCAACACTTCCGGAAAGCAGTTCAGCATAGTGAAGAGGATAAGTGCATGGAACATTTAGATCAGATCATCAGGCGTTATTACACGAAAGAACTTGAAGGACAGAACGAGAAAAGTGTTTACGACCTTTTTAAGTGGAAAAGGGTCGATGTCCAGCTCAAGGACTACAAAAACGGCCGAGTGCTCTGCGACATGAAGAATCTGGAATTTCCGGAAGCGTATTCTCAGCAGGCCTGCGATATCATTGCCTCAAAATATTTCCGTAAAGCCGGGGTCAACACGGCGGAGGGATACGAGACTTCCATGCGCCAGGTCGCTCACCGCATGGTGGATTTCTGGGTAGCCGCCCTGGTCGAAGAGGGGATGATCACTGCGGGAGAGCAGAGTGAAATTCTCTACGACGAGCTGGTCTACGGCATCCTCTCACAGACTTTCGCGCCCAATTCCCCGCAGTGGTTCAACACCGGTTTAAAACGCAGCTATGGTATTGCCGGCCATTGCTCTGAGCTCTGGTACTGGGATCCCAAAGAAAATAAAGCGGTGATGAGCGAGGACAGCTACACGCGCACTCAGGCCTCGGCCTGCTTTATCCTTTCCATTAAAGACTCTCTGCTCGGCGAGGGTTCTATCTCCGACCACTATGTGACTGAAACCAAACTCTTTAAGGGCGGTTCCGGTACCGGTACCAACTTTTCGTCCATTCGCGCGGAAGGCGAGGGACTTTCCGGCGGCGGCCAGTCCTCCGGTCTCATGAGTTTCCTTAAAGGTCTTGACCGCAATGCCGGGGCCATCAAATCCGGAGGCACCACTCGCCGTGCGGCCAAGATGGTCTGCCTCGATATTGATCATCCCGAGATTGAAAATTTCATCTCCTGGAAAGCTAAAGAAGAGGATAAGGTCATGGCTCTCGCCAAGATGGGCTATGACGGCGATATTGACGGCGAAGCTTATCAGACTGTCTCGGGGCAGAACAGCAATAACTCCGTGCAGATCAGCGATGAATTCATGCGCAAGGTCAACAATCTCAGCCGTAATCCCGAGGCCACGCTGACCCTGAAAGGTCGCGTTGATTCTACCGTCAATCGTGAAGTTTCCGTACAGCAGCTCTGGGATCTCTTTAATCAGTCCGCTTGGCGCTGCGCTGACCCGGCTCCCCAGTTTTCAGATACTTTTAATGCCTGGCACACCTGTCCCGCCGGTGAAGACGGCAAGTTCGGCACCCGTGAAAACCGCATTAACTCCACCAACCCCTGCGGGGAATATGCCTTCCTCGACGATACCTCCTGCAACCTCGCCTCGATCAACGTGCTGCGTTTCCTGGATATGGAAACGGGATGCTTCGACGTTGAGGGCTATCTCCACACCGTGGCCTTTGTCCAGCTTGTCCTGGAGGCCTCCATTGTCTGGGGTCAGTTCCCGACGGCGGAAATCGCGCGCAAGACCTATAAATTCCGCACGACAGGTCTGGGGATGGCCAACCTGGCCTCCCTGCTCATGGCTCTTGGCCTGCCCTACGATTCCGATGAGGCGCGCGCTCTTGCCGCGGCGCTCGCCGGCATTTTGACGGGGCATTCCTACGCCGTCTCGGCCCTTATGGCTGAGAAATGCGGGCCTTTTGAGTGCTACGAGCTGAACAAAAAGTTCATGGCCCGTGTCATTCGCAATCACTCCCGTGCCGCCGGTGAACGTGAGGATGAGCCGGAGGATATCAATTACACGCTGCCGATCGTGGATCACCGCCTTTTGAAAAAGATGAACTTCGACCAACTTTCTTCCGTTTTGAAGGATGTTTGGAAGGATGCTGAAAAATTCGGTAAAAACTTCGGCTACCGCAATGCTCAGGTCAGCGTCATGGCCCCGACAGGCACCATTTCCTTTGCCATGGACTGCGCTGCCACCAGCATTGAGCCTTTCTTTGGCCACGTCACCTACAAAAAACTTTCCGGCGGTGGCTACATGAAGCTTGCCAACCCGCTGATCAATCAGGGCTTGAAAAAGCTCGGTTACACCGATGAGCAGCGCAAAGAGATTGAAGACTACATCATGCGTGAGGAAAACGGCATGATTGCCGACGGTAAAATTGAGGGCGCGCCTTATCTGAAAGAGTCCGATCTCAGTGTTTTCGATACGGCGAATAAATGCGGTTCAGGGGAACGCTACATCGATCCCATGGGGCATGTCCGCATGGTCGCTGCCATCACGCCGCTCATTTCCGGAGCCATCTCCAAAACGGTCAATCTGCCCCGCGAAGCTACCGTGGATGACTTTAAGGAGGTGGTTCTTGAATCCTGGAAGTTGGGCGTAAAAGGGATTACGCTTTATCGTGATGGGTCCAAATTTGCCCAGCCCCTGAATCAGACTTTGAGCACCGAGGATGCCTCCAAGCGCCCTCTGTCAGATCTGAATTATGCCGATCTGCTCAAGCTTGCTGAAAAATACAAGGCGGAAGCAGCGGCTCAGGCTGAGAAACCGCTGACCGTCTCCCGCCGTGACAAACTTGTTGGCATCCGCAGCGGGCGCACCCATCCGGCTCAAATTGAGGACATCAAAATTTACACGACGGTCAACCGCGACGAAAACGGCGAAATTTCTGAAATTTATATCACAACCGACCGTGAAGGCACGCTCATTATGGGCCTTCTGAATTCGCTCTCCAAGACGATCTCCGTCATGCTGCAGTATCACATTCCCGCCCGTCAGATTTCCAAAATGCTGCGCGGCCAAAAATACGAACCCTACGGCTTTGTCAGCCGTCACCCCTACATCAAATACGTCTCCTCCATCTCGGATCTGATTTCTAAAATTATAGATATTGAGATTGGCGATTTCTCCCGTGTTCAGGTGAAACCCAGCGCTGAAGAGGCGGAGGAAGCCGAAGCCACGGCCAGAAAACTAGCAGAAATTCGCAAAAGCGGGGACAAACCGGCCAGCGAGCCTGGCGAACCCATGACCGCTCAGCTGGGACTTGACGAATTTATCCACAAAAATGCCGTAGAAGCCTATAAAACGGGAGAGAAACTCTACGATGGCAGTACCTGTCCCAACTGTTCCTCCACCCGTATGGTTCGAAACGGCACCTGCAAGGTTTGCCTCGACTGCGGCACGACCACAGGGTGTTCATGAGCTTCAGACTTCAGCAGCGTGCTCTCCTCACTCACTCTGGTTTGGCAGAAGCTCGCAGGGAGCTTCTGTCTGCACGTTCAGAGAGAGCAAAGGCAAGGCTTGACTGCTCTGCAATCAGAGGGCGTTCTCAATGAAAAAGGAGCCTTAATAATGACCAATAACGAAAAAGGAAGAATTCATATTTACGCCGGCGACGGCAAAGGTAAAACGACAGCCTCCGTCGGCCTCGCCGTGCGCGCCTCAGCGCGCGGGTGGAAGGTGCTCTTCGTGCAGTTTCTGAAAGATGGCAAATCTGCCGAACTTAAAGTTCTCCGCAGCCTGCCCACAGTCACGGTGCTCTCAGGACAGAAGATCAATAAATTTACTTTTGCCATGACCCCGGAAGAAAAAGCGACAGCGAAAGCCGAGATGTCAGAACGTCTTAAAGAAGCCAGGGAGAAGGCTGAAAATGGAGAGGTTGACCTGCTGGTTCTGGACGAAGCCCTGGGGGCCATCCACGCCGGAGTACTCTCCGAAGAGAGCGTCCTCGATTTTCTCGATCACAAGCCCTATTCTCTCGAACTCGTCCTCACCGGCCGTGATCCTTCGCAGGCTCTGATCGACCGGGCCGACTATTACTCGGAAGTCTGCATGCGCAAGCACCCCTACGAGACCGAAGGCCTGAACGCCCGCCCCGGCGTGGAATTTTAAGTTTGTAAAACAACAGTTATGTGCTTTGTCGGTTAATAATGGAAGCCCGAAAATTCGGGCTTCCTGCTAAGTTTAATGAAAATCCTTGTGCCTCTTATAATTAACATTAATTATGTATTTAATATTAAGAGAAAAAGGAAATAGAGTTTTCCATTAATTTGCTTTTCCAATATAATTAAAAAAAGATCGTCAGGCATTCAGAAGTCTGAAATAAATGAAGCTGTTCTTTTGAAAAGGCTAAATTATGTGGGGAAATAACGGAAGTGGAAATACAGCTGGTGCGAGATTAAATATATAAATGAAGTGTGAGGGAGTACTAATCGACAGGCGGAGGTAGACAAATGGCTGCTTATCCTGATGAAAGCGTTGTTCAATCCTGGCTGGATGCATTGCACGGCCTGAATGTGCATGTCAAAAAAATGTTTGGCTGTTACTGCGTCTACTGTGATGATCAGCCGATCGGCTGGCTGAGCAGTCACTGCTTCTCTCTGCGCGAAACAGGGTTAAACTATATTCCGGAAGGCGCGAAAAGGCCTCTGCCTTCAGACAGTATTCAGGAAATTGTTATTCCACTGGACGAATACAGCGCCGAATGGATACCGAAAGCTGTTCAGGACACGGCAGATATTCTGAAACAGAAAAATCTGAAAAAGAAAAAGGGGCAAAGAAGGTTATAGTAAAGAAGGCTATGGCTATAAAGTCATGATGATCCGCAGGCGCATCACCTTTTCCGGCTCCGTCCAGGGCGTCGGTTTCCGCTGGCGTGCCCGGCACGCGGCATCTCTTTACCACTGTACAGGCTGGTGCCGAAACGAATGGGATGGCACAGTGACCATGGAGATTCAAGGCGAAGAAGAAAATATCGACCGGGTCATCCTGGCCATAGAGGCCGGGAGCTACATACGGATTCGCAATATGGAGGTAAGGTCACTCCCTGTGATCAACGAGCGGGGTTTCCGGACAGATTAACACTTAGAAATTATTGACACCATATATGACACCATATATAATCAATCATGAAGGTACTAAGGCATGTCCCAGTTCGACAAACTTCTCGAACGTATTGATTTTTAGATAATAATATGCGCTTCAATGAAGTACGTAAGATTCTTGAAGCCTATGGATATACTATGAGCGGACCTAATCGTGGAAGTAGTCATAAAACTTTTAGAAAATCTGGCTGCCACCCGATCACGATTCCAGCGCATGAGCCAATCAAGCGTGTCTACATTATCATGGTAAAAGAGGCAATAGAAAGTGAGGCGAACGATGAAGAAAACGATTGATTACTATCTCTCTCTTCCTTACCGTCTTGAAATCGTTCCCGACACTATGGAGGGCGGTTATGGAGCACGTTACCCTGATTTACCAGGTTGTATGACCTGTGCTGATACTGTCGAAGATGTTGTCGTACATGCAGAAGAGGCAAAGCGAACATGGCTTGAAGCAGCTCTGGAAGAAGGAATTGACATTGTCGAACCTGCTGAGAAAATTGATTCGTCGGAGTATTCCGGACAGTTCAAATTAAGGATGTCCAGAAGTCTTCACAGATCTTTATCCGTTCATGCTAAGCAGGAAGGCATCAGCATGAATCAATACTGCCTGTACCTTCTGACGATGAATGATGCTGCTCATCATGCTCAAAGAACTTCATTAAAATAGTTTTCATTCAAGGCAGGAACGACATTCTTCAAGTTTACAAAGGCTTTATGATTTATTAACTGTTTTGAGATGCGTGCAGGTGGCTGTGGCCTCAGCCCTGGTCTTATTTCGATGGGGGGAGAATTCAAGATGAAAAAACGCATTTTGATAGCCTCGATGCACCACGAATCAAACTCATTTAACCCCATTATTGCCGGCGAAAATGATTTTCGGGTACGGGTGGGGGAGGAGATGTTCCGGGATTTACCCCACAACAATGCTGTGCGCGGTATCAGGGAAACTCTGGAGGCAGCGGGCTGTGAACTGGTCCCGACCCGTTCGGTTTCCGCCGTACCCAATGGGGAAGTGGACAAGGCTTTTTTTCTGAAAGAAAAAGCAGCGATCCTCGAGCAGGCCAGGCAGGAAAAAGAAAAGGGCATCGACGGTCTTTGCCTGGCTCTGCATGGTTCCATGCGCGTCCATGACTTTGGCGAAGCGGAAGGTCCCTTTTTGGAAGAAGTGCGGGCCTTGTTCCCACATACCCCCATCTATGCGTCTTTAGATACGCACAGCACCATGACGGCCAAAATGGCTCGAAATGCTGATGGTTTCGTGGCGTATAAATGTGCCCCTCATACGGATCAATATGAAACGGGAGCCCATGCGGCGAAAATGCTCCTGCACGCCCTGGAAGGAAAACCAGCCTGCCATGCCTGGGTTAAAGTTCCTCTGCTGATTGCCGGCGAACAGTCCTCCAGCCTGGTTTCACCCATGAAAGATCTTCAGGCTGAACTGCAAAAGAGAGAAGCTGCTCCAGGCATCCTGGCGTCCTCGTATCTGATGGGTTTCCCCTGGTCCGATAATCCGGAAAGTTCAGCAGGCGTCTATGTCGTTGCCGAAGATCAGGAACAGGCCAATGAAGAAGCTCTGTACCTGGCCGATTTACTCTGGAAGACCCGGAAAAAATTCTGTTTTCAGACCGAAACTTATGAGCCGAAGAAGGCTCTGGATCTGGCTTTTGAGGCCATTGCCCAGGGCGATCGAACCCCCATCTATATTTCCGATTCAGGGGATAATCCGACCGCCGGTTCTTCCTCTGATGTGACAGGACTCTTAGCCTTGCTCTTAAATCATCCTGAAACCGCAAAACTGAAGGTGCCCACTCTCTTTGGCGGCATCTATGATCCCCGGGCGACGTTGGCGCTTAAAGGCAAAGTAGGCGAAGAAATGGAACTGACTTTTGGAGCCGGCTTTGATCGAAAAAACAGTCAGCCCCTGACTTGTCGAGGTCAATGTATGGCGTATATTTCGGACTGGACGGGCTTTGGCCATCCATCGGATGTCGCGCTTTTCCGTACGGGCAATGTGGATATTATTCTGGCGGAGAAACATATCGGTTATACCGGCACAAAGCTCTTCCTGGATCTCGGACGCGATCCGGCCAGGGCAGAGCTTGTTCTGGTCAAACTGGGCTATCTCACGCCGGAGCATTCGGCTATAGCGGCCAGGAGTATCATGGCCCTGAGTCAGGGCAGTACAAATGAGGCTTTAGCCACCCTGCCCTATAAGCTCGTCCCTCGCCCGATCTATCCTCTGGATCCGGAGTTGAGCTATAAGGCCGAAGAGCAGCTGCAGGCTTAGCTCAGACCCCTGTAACATGGCAATGCCGCCAACAGCAGGCTGTTGGCGGCATTTTTTTGTTTACTTTAGTAAGTTGAGCGAGCAAGGCGAGCGAAACAAAAAACCACCCGCTCTGCGGGTGGAGGGCGAAAAGCTTAAGCTTCAAGAAGCAAAAC